>Ga0325402_1001948_pt1 | contig 17682 bp, 10 predicted proteins | sample PopdelMetagenome_22_FD_207212 | JGI IMG/M metagenome (GOLD analysis project Ga0325402, IMG submission 207212) | Populus deltoides microbial communities from Bellville, Georgia, United States - Xylem-PdKOR-R3 | ecosystem: Host-associated > Plants > Phyllosphere > Stem > Wood/Secondary xylem... | reverse complement strand
TATTTTAGTATTTTTACGTTGAAAATTAATTTTTTATTCAAAAAAATTGTTGACGCATGCTTGTTATATATTAGTGAGTGAGTGGTGCCTCTTAGTGGCCAAAACTACTCTTCCATTATGACCTCTTCTCCTGGTGTGACGTATGATGACGAATGACATGTAGTTCGTCGCTAGTAACTCATTGTTTTGCCAGTCCATAATGATAGAATTTGATGAGTTTTCTCTAAAATTGAATAGTTTTTTCAGCTTAATATATATATATATAAAGCCAAAACACTCAGGTTTAATTCATGTTTTATAGAGGGTACTCAAAGTTGATAGTGGAGGAAATTCCATCATTTTTTGTTCCTAAAATTCTCAATAGAATAGGGTTGAATTAGGAAGAGTGTTTTGGAGTTGATTTTTCTATACTGTTTTTGACATAATTCCTGAAGAAATTTAGACTTTTCTTTTACCCAATTTCTTAACTTATTCTTTTCAATTTTAAGCTCTGTTTTTTATTTTTATTTTCCTTATGATTTAGATATTAGGTTAGGTCTTTGTAGAGAGATATTGAGCAAGAATTCCTTTCAATTCATTGAATAATACACCTAAACAAGATGATGTTGTTGGTTTTTCTATATTATTTAGACATAATTTTTGCAGAAATTTAGACTCTTCTTTCTACCCAATGTTTTAGCTTATTCTCTTCAACTTTAAGCTCTATTTTTCCTTTTTATTTTCCTCATAATTTAAAGCTTAGGTTTGATTTTTGTAAAGAGATATTATGCATGAATTTCTTTCAATTCATTGGATCTTATTTAGAAATGCATCTATATTTTATTGAAAAGCTTCAAAACCCTCAATAGGGTATTGGGGGGGGGGGTTTCCTATTTTGTGCTCAATTCTATCTCACAACTAGTTGAATCGGTCAACCGATATAAAGGAATCAAGTCAACTAGTTCAAGCATAACTTTATATATCAAATTTATTTTTTTTTTGTCTATATTTTATCAACCCCATACTAATTTTATTCATTATTCTAATTCAAATTAGTTTTAAATTTTTTTTTTTAGGGTTTACAATTTGGTTTAACTATTTTTTAAAATTGTGATAAGTCTTTTGATGATTTTTATAATTTCATAATACTTTAAAGGGATTATTATAATTTATCTTCAATTCCTTCTTTTTTTTAATTTTAGATGAATTCATTGTATTTACATGATGTATTTATAATAAAAACGAAATTCATATATACTTGATAACCACAATAAACCTCAAAGATAAATAAAAAAATGCATAAACTAAAAATAATGATCAAGGTAAAATATTTGAACATACATACATTTATCTTTTGATTCTTACTAGAATGATTAACTTTCTGCTTTAAATCTTTAATTTAAATCTTTAAGTAGCATTCATAATAGTTTTTATGATTTATTAGTTTATATATTTTTTAATATATTTTATTAAGCATAAATATAATATTTTCATTCATCAGTGAATAAATTTCATGATATTAAAAAATACCTAACACCTTCTTCTAATGTTTTAGAAATTAAATAATATTCCTATATTATATATAATGTCTTTATCGAAAGGAGAATAAAAAAAAAAAAAAATGAAAGATGAATACAGTGATGAAACATGTGCAATACTTATTTTTTCCCCTAAAAAAACAATTGGTTATTTATGTTCCTTTTCAAACAGTACCTTGCGTTCCAAATCAGCTAGCCCGAACTACACCAGAGCTCCCTGTATAAAAAAAAAATCCCGACTCAAAACAGAGGACATGGCATATTGATTTATGCGCTCAGTTTGTGTTTCAATAGCAAAAACGTGCTGCCTTTTTTGACGCTTCGAGGCCGCAATAAAGATCTGGGTTTTATTGAGCGGTAGTAAAGTTCTTGACTTGATCCATTTTCAGCTCGATAGGTGAGTTTTTTGGATATTTTTTGTTGATTTGCTCAACTAGTTTTTTTTTCTCATTTATGTTGATTTTTTAGTTTTTTGTTGACCATTCAATATTGGCTGAGTTCTGGGCTTGGTTTGTGGGATTCAATTTTTGTGTTTTTAGCTATTGAGAGAGTGCTTTTTTATGTTCTTCTGAGTATTATAACTAGTTAGGAACTGAAAAGTTAGTTTCTTTAATGGTTTCGGTTTTAAAGATTATATTTTTTTTTCCTGGAAGAGTCTGTTATTGTAAAATTAAGACTTTAAAGCAGACTGGTCTTGCCGGTTACGAAGATTCAAATTAGTGGGAATTTTGAATGGCAAATAATGCATGTATTATATGTTTAGAATGAAACTCAAAGGAATTGACGGGGCGCACAAGCGGTGAAGCATGTGGTTTAATCCGATACAATTCACATGCTCATTCAGTCACTGGAAAAAATGTGCAAAGTTACTTTGAAATTTAAGCCATTTCTATGGAAAAGAAGTTTGCATGCTTCTGGCAGCGCTTTGATGCTGTAACCGAAACCTTGAAAATCTCTGTTGTTGATGATCTTAGGTGTTTCAATGCCCTTTTTGATTATTGTTTGGTTGTTTTTTTTTGTTGGATATTGGTGTTTATAGTAGAAATGGAAGATTTGTATATATTTACATTACCTGGTGAGAGCATGTGTTATTATGTTGTCTTCAAGATTTTTGTTTGTGCTGTTTTGTTAAAAGGATAACGTTATTTCTTCTGTCATCTTGTTGTATCTTACTTTAATTCATAAGATTGAAATGAGATGCTGGGGTTTGTGGACATAGTGTTCCAAGTAGTTGTTGGATAGGGAGAGGTTTCATTGAGATTCGAACACCTTGCAGATGCCATATCGTTTTGAACTGTTATTTCCAGAAATCTCTTATTGAAGTAATCATTATGCTTTTGAACATGGAGCTGTAGAGAAACTGTGAAACATTTTCAATAAATCATCAATTCATATTTCCAAAGATTTCAGTTTCTTTTTCTTTCCTTCTCAATAATTCCATGACAGTAAGCCCTTGCCTTTAACTTCAGGGGACCTGAAACTATAAGCTGTTGCAGGAGACTGGTGTCCTTTGCTTTTCAATCTCAGTGCCAATGTGGCAACCTAATTTGTAAGGACAGACAACCACAGCTGTTTAGCAACCATGGGAGATGGCAATAATAGAAGCAGCAACAACAATGAGAAGCCAGAGTGGCTGCAACAGTACAATCTTATTGGCAAGATTGGTGAAGGAACTTATGGTCTTGTGTTCCTTGCAAAAACCAAGTCTCCTGCAAATCGTGGAAAGTCCATTGCCATCAAGAAATTCAAGCAGTCCAAGGATGGTGATGGTGTCTCTCCCACTGCCATCCGTGAAATCATGCTGCTTAGGGAAATTACTCATGAGAATGTTGTGAAGCTTGTGAATGTGCACATTAATCATACTGATATGTCACTGTATCTGGCTTTTGATTATGCTGAACATGACCTTTATGAAATCATCAGGCATCACAGAGACAAGGGTAACAATTTGATCAACCAATACACTGTTAAATCATTGCTCTGGCAGCTACTCAATGGACTGAACTATCTGCACAGTAACTGGATCATACATAGAGATCTAAAGCCATCAAATATCTTAGTTATGGGTGAGGGAGAGGAACATGGGGTTGTCAAAATTGCTGATTTTGGACTTGCAAGGATATATCAAGCTCCCTTGAAGACATTGTTTGATAATGGTGTTGTGGTAACCATTTGGTATCGTGCACCTGAGTTGCTTCTTGGGGCTAAGCACTACACAAGTGCTATTGACATGTGGGCTGTTGGATGCATTTTTGCTGAACTTCTGACCTTGAAGCCACTTTTTCAAGGGGCAGAAGCCAAATCAACATCAAATCCTTTCCAGCTTGATCAACTTGACAAGATATTTAAGGTCCTAGGCCATCCTACACTGGAAAAATGGCCAACACTTGCAAGCCTTCCACATTGGCAGAATGATGTGCACCGTATCCAAGAGCACAAGTATGAGAATACTGGGCTACATAGTGTTGTACCTCTCTCTCCAAAAGGTGCTCCATTTGACCTTCTTTCTAAGATGCTAGAATATGATCCTCAAAAGCGTATAACTGCTGCACAAGCTCTAGAGCACGATTATTTTCGAAGCGAACCTCTCCCTGGACGGAATGCCCTGGTACCCTCTCAACCTGGAGAGAAAGTCATCAATTATCCTACACGTCCGGTAGATACAAATACAGATTTTGAAGGAACGACTAGCCTTCAACCTCCACAGCCAGTTTCATCTGGAAATGCAGTTTCTGGAGGCATACCAGGTGCTCATGGAGTTAACAACAGATCTGCACCACGACCAATGCCTATTGGCCTGCAGAGAATGCAAACTCAGGGCATGACGGCTTATAATCTCGCATCTCAGGCAGGGATGGGTGGTGGAATGAATCCTGGTAACATCCCTATGCCACGCGGTGTTGCCCAGCCCCATCAGCAGCATCAACTGAGAAGGAAAGACCCTCCAGGAACGGGGACTGGATACCCTCCCCAACAAAAATCAAGACGCTAATTAGCAAATGGCATCTAGACAGACTAACAATTAATCTTCTTTTTTACATCTATGGAGCCCTACCTTGTCGCTGTGGATGAATGATCCTGTTGAGTGCATCCAAGACCACATCGAATTCAAGAAGGTTTTCCACTTGTAATGTATGGGACAGTTATTGTAGGCTTTTTCCCGTCGTCTTTGCTTGAGGCAAGTAATAGCTTCATTGCATTTCTCTTCGGGAGATTCTGAGTTTACACGTCCAAGTTGCAAGATAATCTTGAGAGGGGCATGTTCTAAAGGAGAAAGCAGTAGTTGTATTGTAGCGATTGTATTGTGTTTGCATTTAAAGTAGAACACACAAGTGTAGCATTGTTCAGTTCAAGACTACTAGCATCTCAGTCTTAAATGTGAATGTATTTCCACACGCGGTACAAGAGAGGTGATTCCCCTAGTTGATATCAAGATCTTACTAAAAGTCAATTTCTGAAAGCTTTTATTATATTAGCTATTCGTACAAGAAAACTTCTTGTTGATACGCATGAAGTTACATGCGCGTGTGCAGACGCGCACAGAGAAAGCCATATCAGGATAACCGTTGTTTCTGTCTCTCAAATACGAGGCCGACGGAGCAAAGGCATTTCTTTTCTCAAATGCATGTTCTAGATATGTCCATGTAACCCGTTATGGGTTTGATTTGTTTTGGTCATCTACCTCATGATTGACTTCTATTATCTTTTTCCACGTTTCCCCTGTTATGTCGATCTGCTTATTTTGCTCCCCACTTGACCAAAAATAAACGAAGTCTGTCTCTTCACGAGTATGAAGAGAAACAGAGAAAGCTTGGGAAGGATTTTTCGAGCACAAATTTACTCCTCTGCAGGTAGTTTAGGCCATTAAAGACTTTGATTATGTCCATTCCAGCCCACAAGCAGCTCATCCCACTTACTTTCAATGCGAGTAAATGATATCTGTCAATGCCATGACTAATCTTCGGCCATCCTGAGAACCATTAGGCTTTCAGGCATTGTTACTAATTTGAAGCTCTATCCAATTACAATGAAAGCACAATATAACCCCGTGAATTTGCCATCAAGATATGTTGACCCTCTAAGAGTACTGAAACGAGGTTATTGGAATATATTTTAGATGTTATATAATACTGTCACTTTCTTTAATTGTTGAACAGCTTTCTAAAGGATCCTTCATATTCTATTAATTAGTTTAGTTGGGGAGCATAACTAGCCTAGACCATTAAGCCAGCTTTTAGCTAAATTATTTTTATAATGGTGTATATACCATGTTGCTTGTTGGCCCTCGAGTATTGGAATACAGATGACATCAATTACTTCTGTATAATTATCAATAGGTTTTCCAACGTATCTTATTGTGTGTGATATGTTGTTAGTTCGATAAAAAAAAAATTCATGTAAATGTAAAAAAATATATGGATATTGTTACTGTTTTTTAAGTAGAGAAAAAAAATATAAACTATATGGAGATTAACTTGATGTACTTGATTGACTTGATATGTCTAAAGATAATATAGACGACCAATAAAAATATAGTTTCACTAAAAAAAAATCAAGACGATATTATTTTTAAATATTAAAATAATATTAACTTGGATCAACTATTGTCAAATCCATTATTTAAATCATGAGACCCTGATAACCCTATAGAGAGCAAATAAAAAAAATATTAAACCAAATTCCCAATCAACCCAACGTTAAATGATGAAATTGAAAACAAGATTCAACTAAAAAAAATAAGCTGAGTCAACCTGAATTAACTTGCTAAACCTAGATCATGAGATTGAGATAACCCTATAGAAAACAAATCGAAACAAATTATGAAACTCAATTCTCAATCAACTTAATGTTGAAGAATGAAATATTAACAAAAAAACAATAAAAAATGAACAAAAAATCACCTGAGTCAACCTATCAAACTCGTGACCTGGATTATGAGACCAGGATAACCTTATAAAACACAAGCCAAAACAAATTATGATGTCTAATTCTCAATCAACATAATATTGAATGATAAAATTAAAAAGAATCAACTAAAAAGGACAAAAAAACTCAAGTTAACTAGCATAACTCATAACCCGGGTCATAAGATTGTGATAATCCCATAGAAAGAAAAAAATTTATAAAGCTCAATTATCAATCAGCACAATATTAAAAGATTAAATTGGAAAGAAAATCAAATAAAAAAGAAAAAAAATTATTCGAGTCAACTTGGGTGAACCTGTCAAACTCGGGTCAGGAGACTGGGATAACTCCATAAAAAAAATAAAAAAAATATAAAGTCCAATTCCCAACCAACACAATGTTAAATGATGAAATTAAAAAAAATATTCAATTAAAAAAAAAACTCGAGTCAACTTGCTAAACCTAGATTATGAGATTGAGATAACTCTATAGAAAACAAATCGAAACAAATTATGAAACTTAATTTTTAATCAACTCAATGTTGAAGAATGCAATATTTAAAAAAATCAATAAAAAATGAACACAAAAAACCACCCGAGTCAACCTATCAAACCCGTGACTCGAGTCATGAGACCAGAATAACCTTATAAAACACAAGCCAAAACAAATTATGATGTCTAATTCTCAATCAACCTAATACTGAAGGATGAAATTAAAAAAGAATCAACTAAAAAGGGACAAAAAAAAATCGAGTCAATTGGCATAACTCATAACCCGGGTCATAAGATTGTGATGACCCTATAGAAAGAAAAAAATTTATAAAACTCAATTCTCAATCAGCACAATGTTAAAAGATTAAATTGGAAAGAAAATCAAATAAAAAAGGACAAAAAAATTATCTGAGTCAACTTAGATTAACCTGTCAAACTCGAGTCAGGAGATTGGGATAACTCCATAGAAAACAAATCGAAACAAATTATGAAACTCAATTTTTAATCAACTCAATGTTGAAGAATGCAATATTAAAAAAAAAACCCTAAAAGATTTCGAGGATCAAAGTAAAAAAAAAAAACCCATGATATTTCCCTATTCATTACTATAATGAATTGTAAAAACCTTTTAGTATATGTTATCATGTTTTTCACCCCTTGATATTAATTAAGTACTAAAATCAACTCAAAAAGAAAAAAAACAGTAAAATAATCAAATTAACCTTTTAATAATAACATTTTGATATTAAAAATAATTTTTAAACAGTAAAAAACAGTCATGAGTTTTTTTAATTTTTTATTTGAAATTCTCAATTTTTAAAACAGTTAAATTTAATAGGGATTGAATTTTAAATTGTTAGGAATGAATTGGCTACCTTGTAGCGACACGTCCAACCTTCTACCTTGTATGGTAATATTTTTTAGTATCATTGAATTTATCCTAGGAGCAATCTCCCACTGAGATGAGTGTCGAAGACAAATTCAGTTAGGACAATCTTTTTTTTTCTCTTTTTTTTTTTAATTCTCTCTTCCTCTCAATTTCTGGGTCATGTGAATAAATTGTCTACGCTACCACTTGTAGAATGCATGTAACGCAAGAGCTCGGAGTTCAACTTTCGGCCAGTTATGAAGTAAAGAAATTTAGATTTCGAATAATAAAATTAACCCGTTTAAAAGGATAATAATAATAATAATAAAAGACCTCTCGAGGAGATATGGAACACAAAATCCACCGCCATTCGCTCGCCAAGGAATCTAGATCCCATCTCGTGGATAGATTCCTTGGGCGGTAGTCACCATTTTTTCGAAAATTAAAGCATCTTGTTGACGACAATCGATAATGGTGCTTTCTTGGAAGAGAAATAAAAAAACTCATGAGTGGGGAAACTGCAGAGTTTGGTGGCCGTGTATTTGATATATATATATATTGTACAACAAAATTTATGGGAGAGTTTCCCTTCCTTTAATCCAACACGAGCCACAAACAAAACACTTTTCAAGAGGGAAAAGGGATTTTCTCCTGTTTTATACTCTTTTTTTTTTTTTAATGCATTGGTGCTGGAGGAATTGAGAATGTGCTCCACTTTCATGTACTTTTTTCCCTTGTTTATTTGATGGGCTGATTTTAAAAATAATTTTTAAAAAATAAAAAATTATTTTAATATATTTTAATATAAAAAATATTTTAAAAAATAATTATAACCACTCTTCAACATATTTCATAACATATTTCATATTGTGATCGCCACCGGACCAGAAAAATATAAAAAACAAGCAGACGCAAGTGGGAGTGGTGGGCTCAATATGTGCCCACATAGGATTTGTAAATTTGTTGTCATTCACACACACACAAACGCATCAATACCACACAATGCCTTTTGTCTTCTTTTTCTGTCCTTTCTGCAACGCCAAGGATACGTTAATCATTCTTGATGATTAAGTTCAGGCAAATATTAACTCGCCTCTTTTTGACCAATTAGATGCCGTGAATGTGCTGGCTTTACGGACCTTCATGATTGCTACTTATGAATGATTATGCCTTAATGATCTTCTTTATAATTAATTAAGGTTTAACTCTCTTGGCTGAGATTACCGGTGGAGGGACGGAGGTGGGCCTCACCGGGCCAGGCCAGTAAACACCTTGCTCGTGTCATCTCATGTAGGAAAAACATAGGTGGCAATCTCGAAATGCTACATGCAGAATTGATTGGTGTGGAAACCCCCACGTGGAAACTTGAAGAACCTTCTCTGCAAGAACCACACGCACCCCCATATTATTTTGTACACATTACGAAGGGCAACAGCCATACAGCAGCCGTACATCCCAGCAGAATCAAATTTCAAAAGGGTTACGTTTACGTGCAGTGATTGAGATGTTTTTCAAGCTACGTGAGTGTCGGGACTCGGCTGGCTACAACGTGAATTTAAAAAATATTATTTTTAGATTGTTTTTATTGTATTAATATAAAAAATAATTTTTTAAAAAATAAAAAATATATTATTTTAATATAATTACAAAAAAAAAACAACCATTATTATCTCATTCTCAAACACCAAAATTCATCCCATTCCTGGAGATCCATGGGAGAGCAAGAAATAAAGAGAAAGAAGAAAGAAAACATTCCATGAATGGATGACAGGGGAAGAAGAGGAAAAGAAAAAAGAAAAAAAAAAACTCGAGAGATATTAATTAGATACGCATGATCTAGCCTGTCTGCTTAGCTCCTATCCAGCATTTGAAGCTCTGAGGCTTCCAAGGCTGGAACTTGATAAGATCGTTAATGGCGGCCCCATCATGTCCATGCAACTCGTTTCCATCGACTCTATCCAAATAAACAGCTTGCTATAATTTTAGTTCTGGACTTCTTATTGCTCTACTCAAAAACTTCGGACTACCCAACATATTTTTGTAATATTTTTCTTGTATTTTCTATTGAATGGTATTTATTTTTCTAGCAAAATACGTAATAATAAACTCCCTTCATATTAATTGTAAAACTAATCAGGATTAAATAGTATATTCTTAACCTTTATTTTTTTTTTTGGAATGTTTCTTAGACTTCGGAATACACAATATATAAGGGTAGCCCTCCTCTATTAATTACATGATATATAGCTAAACAAAATATTTGGGTTGTATTTACTTTCAATTTTTTTTTTTGCTTCCTTCTCTAGTTTCCTTATTTATTCTAAAGAGATCTTTCTTTGAAAAATTGAGAAAATACTTTTATTAAATAGAAAATATTTAAAATAGAAAACAAGACCCTTATTTAACTTAAATTAAAAATATTAAAAGAAATAATCATAAAATGTTAGAAGCTAAACCAAACAAAACTCTTATTTTCATGGTGAAGCATTTGACAAACAGTCATTTTGATGTTTTTTTATTTTTTAGAAAAATAAAAAATTAGAAAATACAAAACAAAAAAAATACTAATTTTTTCCTAAATTAGTAACACATTGTCTTTAATTTTATGTTTTGTTAAAAACATTTGAAAAAAAGGGAAAACTTTAGGCAAGTAAACACAACCTTAAATACTCATAAAAAAAATGTATTAAGTTTTACGTAAATGGAGGGAGATAAAGTACAAAAAATAGATATGAACTACTTATGTAACCCACGCTATGCAGCGAGGAACAATATTATTTTTTAGTAAAAAAATAGAAACTGGTTGTGTTCTTAAATTTTTAAGAAAAAAAATTATAAATACTATACACATATCTACTTAAATAAATTGTTAATTTGCACCTTGTTATGGGTTGTAATTTTTTTTATTAGAAAAATGAGAATGCATGTTTTTTTTAACATTTTACTCGTTAAAAAATTATAATCATATTTTGTATTTTAATTAAATCAACCAAAAACCACCTGCGAAAAAAAAAATTGAAGTACTAATTTGACCTACTTTATTATTGACAAACACTTATATTGATGAAGTCTATGTTTGGGAACGTGACTGCGTTTCCAAAAATTTTGAATTTTTTTTTTACTAAAATTAAATATGGTTGTATGTTTTGAATCATTTTGATGTGCTGATGTTAAAAATAATTTTTTTAAAATAAAAAAACATCATTGACATGTATTTTGGCATGAAAAGTTATTTGAAAAGCACCTGCAACCACACTGCCAAACACGCTTGAAATTATATAAAATAATAAGATAATTGTCCGGTAAAAATAAAATACAGAAAAGCTTGTTATCGAAAGCCAATATTTTCACCTAATACAAATATATTTTTTATTGTAAGGTTTATCTTTTACTTATCGTGAAAATAAAATTAATTTATATAAAAGAAATAATGAAAGATGAAATTATGCCTACCACGTTCAAAATACAACAAAATTAGAATCTGATGCCGGCATCATTTCCATTAATTAGATTAACCATGGCTGATAGGGTCAAATGGATACGAATGCGGCGACTTGGATGGTTTTGGTGTGGTTAGTAGGGTGAATTAGAGAATCGTCGTTCCATATATTATGTTCCATTTCCTAAGCAACTAGCAAGAAGCACAATTGATGGATTTCATGGAATCACACACACAACCATTATCCTGCAAAAAAACAATTGTCTTTTGACCCCACTTGCTTTCTCTCTCTCTCCCCCGACGGAAAAAATGGAAAAAACATCATCATCCATAGCATATCTTCCCATGACACAACAACAAAGACATGGTAAAAGCATTGTTTCTTTGAATATAATCTATTCACAATCTTAAGAAACGAAACAAAACAAAAATGCAAAAACCAATAGAAGGTCGAGGAGTAGGAGGTGGAGGTGGAGGTGGAGGTGGAGGTGAGCGAAAAGGAATGAAGTCAATGGAGTTGGATCTTGATCTCGATAACTCTTGGCCTTTAGATCAGATCTCTTTCATGTCCTCAAACCCCATGTCTCCTTTTCTTATTTCTACTTCTACTGAACAGCCTTGTTCTCCTCTTTGGGCTTTCTCTGATGCCGTTGATGATAGACTTGCTGCTACTGCTTCTGGTCAGGCTTCCCCTGCTCTCGCTGCTGCCGCTGCCCCCCGCTTGCCTGATTATCCTATCTTACTCACATGTTAGTCACGTGTTTTGCTTAGTTTTCTTTTCTTTAATTTTTTTTTTTCGTGAACTTTGGTGTTTTGTACGTGAATGAATGAGGGGTATTAAATGCTAAAGTTGCTTTCTTTGGCTGAGAAGAGGTGAAAAAGTTGTAATTTTAGCTTTCTTTTGGTGGGTTTTGTGTTAGAAATGATTCGACTTTTTCCTCTTACTTTCTCAGATTGAAAAGTTTGTGACTCTGTGTGTGGTAGTGAATGTGGAGAGAGGGAGAGAGAGAGAGAGAGTTGATATTGGGTTTTCTTTTCTGTGTTGAAGTTTTATTGCCTTTCTTTTGGTCATGTTTGGTGCTTTTGATTGGTTAATTTGAGTTTTTTTGATGTGATCATGTAGTATTTATTTTGTTTTGCTGACTGTATTGAGGGATTGAAAACTCATTGGTGCTTGAATTTGATTAGAATTTTCTCAAGGCAATCTCTATCACAGAAATTGGAACTCTGGGAACATGATTCTGCAAAAGCCACCACTTAAAGCAATAGAAATGAAACATAAACATGATCTCCAGTGTTCTGGAAGATGAGAAAGCCTAAAACTAAGAAGAACAAAAAAGTGATGCCATTAATTTTTCTGTTTTGATATGGCTTGTAAATTTTTTGTTTTAATAGTGATTGTTTTTTAAAATATTTTTTATTTAGAAATATATTAAAATAATATTTATTTTTTAATTTTTTAAATTTATTTTTGATATCAACTTACAAAATAATCTAATAATCTGTAAAATTAATTTTAAACCAAAAAAAATTAAATTTTTATAAAACGCTATTTGGGCTGGGTTCCTAAACGGCAAGTAGGCTGCTCTTCCTCTTTCACCAGTTAACTGCATCATTTAGTTTTTTGCAGTTTATCTTCTCTATATAGTACTACAACTCATTAAGCACTATCAGGATGGTTATCATTTGTTTGTTTTTTCTTTTCTAACTTGGAAATTTGCTTAATGCAGGTAATCCAAATCTGATAACCGAAAGCCAAGGGGAAAATGATGATAACAGTAAACTTCCTTCTCCATTTTTGGGATTGATGCCTATTGACAACCCAGATGGGTATTGTATGATTAAAGAGAGAATGACACAGGCCCTAAGATATTTCAAAGAATCAACTGAACAACATGTTCTAGCTCAGGTTTGGGCACCTGTGAAGAATGGGGGTCAACATGTATTGACAACTTCAGGGCAACCCTTTGTTCTGGACCCTCATAGTAATGGACTTCATCAGTATAGGATGGTCTCTCTCATGTACATGTTCTCTGTGGACGGCGAGAGTGACAGAGAGCTTGGACTCCCTGGCCGTGTTTTCAGACAAAAATCTCCAGAATGGACTCCAAATGTTCAGTATTACTCCAGCAAGGAGTATTCACGGCTTGATCATGCTCTGCGCTACAATGTCCGAGGAACATTGGCTTTGCCGGTCTTTGAACCTTCTGGACAGTCTTGTGTTGGTGTTCTTGAGCTCATTATGAATTCACAGAAGATCAACTATGCACCTGAGGTTGATAAAGTGTGCAAGGCACTTGAGGTTGGGTTTCATTTCCCCTCGATATGCACATTAATCACATGTTATTTCCTTTCCTAATTGAGCTAGGAGCTATCTTTTAATTTTTAGTTGGATTTCCTTTGGAAAACTTGGATATATGATTGGCAAATAATACATATTGACATTCCCCAGTCACATAATTTCAGTTATTCTGCAGGCAGTAAATTTAAAAAGTTCAGAGATATTGGATCCTCCAAGCATACAGGTGAGCTGTAACGATATATTTTATGTAAAATCTGGTATTGTTGGGAGAACAACCAGATAAAACTTGTGCTCTTCTTTCATTTCTTGCCCCTCTATTCTCACAGACGTATACTTGGCACTGCTTTTAAACCAGATTTGTAATGAAGGTCGCCAAAATGCACTGTCTGAAATCTTGGAGATATTGACAATGGTGTGTGAAACTCATAAATTGCCCTTGGCTCAGACATGGGTTCCATGCATACATCGTAGTGTCTTAACGTATGGTGGTGGACTGAAGAAGAGTTGTACCAGCTTTGATGGCAATTGCAATGGCCAAGTCTGTATGTCCACTACTGATGTGGCATTCTATGTAGTGGATGCTCACATGTGGGGTTTTCGGGAGGCCTGTCTTGAGCATCACTTACAAAAGGGTCAGGGTGTTGCTGGGAGGGCGTTTTTGTCCCAGAACTCATGCTTCTGCCCAGATATCACCCAGTTCTGCAAGACTGAGTATCCTCTAGTACATTATGCACGCATGTTTGGATTAACCAGCTGTTTTGCAATCTTCTTGCGGAGCAGTTATACTGGAGATGATGATTATATTCTTGAATTTTTTCTGCCCCCTAGCATCACAGACAGTCACGAACAGAAGACATTTTTAGGCTCCATATTGGCAACAATGAAGCAGGATTTCCAGAGTCTCAAGGTTGCTTCAGGGATGGACCTTGAAGAGGAAGGATTTGTAGAGATGATTGAAGCCACTACTAATGGGAGACTTGAATGCATTCAGATACCCCAACCTACAAAATCTCCCCCTGGTGATAATATGTTGCCAAATGAAGGACACATTGAGCAAATTGATTCAGAAAAGAACAAGTTAATGTTTGACTTGGATGTCATAAAAAATGGAGGCAGTGCTGTTCAAGCTGACAGAAGACAAAATCCTCCATCTCATCCAGAGAAGAAAGAGACAAAAAAGCCAACAGAGAGGAAACGCGGAAAGGCAGAGAAAACAATTAGTCTAGAGGTTCTCCAACAATATTTTGCTGGAAGTCTGAAAGAGGCTGCAAAGAGACTTGGTGGTACGATTACACACTTAAAAATTGTTACTTGCAATTTTCTCTTGTCATTGCAAAGATGCTGATTTCTTTCTTTATAAATGCTGGTTAATGTTGTGATATAGGATGTTATAAATGGATTTTTCTTAGACAATTTCTTGTGTCACACTTTACAGTTTGCCCTACTACAATGAAGCGCATTTGCAGGCAGCATGGGATCTCCCGCTGGCCATCTCGCAAGATCAACAAGGTTAATCGTTCCCTGTCTAAGCTAAAGTGGGTAATTGAATCAGTCCAAGGCACTGAAGGAACATTTGATTTACCTCCTCTTACTACAAGTCCATTTCATGTTGCTGACGGCACCATCTCGTGGCCTTCCAATTTGAATGGGAGCAATCACCAGAACTCACCAAACTCTAAACCCCCTGAAAATCATGGCAACAGGAATGGATCACCTACCTGTAGAAAACCAGGAAGTGATGGGCAGGCTGGTTTTGAAGATCAATTGCTAGGATATAGAATATTGAGTCAAGAGAAACTCACTGTGCAAAACAGGTTTTCACCAGAGTTAGGTCGAGGCTCAAACAGATCCAAAAAAAGGAGTGGCTCAAGGGATGGGAGTGCAGGGACTCCTACTTCTCATGGCTCATGCCAAGGTAGCCCAGAAAATGAAAGTGCACCTGTAAAGGACCCATCTGTTTCTCCTGTCCATGAGCGATGTATTAAAGCTGGGGGATCACCTGAACTGGCTCTTCAACAAACCAAGGAACAAGATCTGTCAACTGCATACTCAATACCTGATGCTCTTGTTGCAACAGAAGCCCATGAACCGTTTGGTGGAATGCTAATAGAGGATGCGGGGAGCTCGAAAGATTTGAGAAACCTTTGTCCTGCTGTGGCAGATGCTATTGTGGATGAACGAGTTCCAGAATCTAGTTGGACAGATCCTCCATGTTTCAATATGCTTCCCACACAAATGTTTGCTGCTCCTTTGCATGCAATTCCGCAGGCAACACCTAGGCAAGAAATGAAGAGTGTAACCATAAAGGCAACATACAGGGAAGACGTAATAAGGTTTCGAATTTCTCTGAGTTCTGGGATTGTGGAGTTGAAAGAGGAAGTGGCCAAGAGGCTGAAGTTGGAGGTGGGTACTTTTGACATCAAGTATCTGGATGATGATCAAGAGTGGGTTCTGATAGCATGTGATGCTGACTTGCTGGAGTGCATGGATGTTTCAAGGTCATCAAGCAGTAATATAATCAGGCTCTCAGTCCATGATGCAAGTGCCAATCTTGGGAGCTCCTGTGAGAGCACTGGGGAGCTATGATTAGGCCATCTTTGTAAATATGGAAAGTTTTGAGCACAATTATTAGATTACTAGGCAAACGAAGCTGTAGAATTTTGGTTCAGAGAAGTTGACTGGATTGTAAGAAATTTTCCTTCGAGTTACAGAGATCCACTTCTTTAGATTTATATACTGCCAGGGTGACTGGAATGACTATATTTGATTACATATATCCCTTCCATGCCGAGGGTTCTCATATATTAAAAGCCTAGTTTGTTTCTTTCAAAGAGTTCGGTGAAAGACCCGAACATTTCCAAGCCAATAGGCTGCTCAGTGAAAGACTGCTGGAACCATTCATGGTGTGCTGATATCTATGGATCATAACTAGACAAGTCACATCATTATTAAATAAATTAAGTGATAAATAAATTGAATTTATATTTTATTTTACCTTTATCATCAAGAAATTAAAGGTTAAAATTATGTTATCGTAGTTTTGAGATGATATGTGTTATCCAAGGAATTTATCTAAAGAGACATATTAAGGATGATAATTACACCTGATCTTGAGGATATTTGGTGTCAGCCTATCCAATTAAGTCTGCTTCGATAAAGATTAAACTGAGTCGGATAAAATCCAACTTAGTTACTGGAGTTGAAATTGGGGGCGTATGAGAGCTTTACCCGACGAGGGTCCTAACCCTAGTTTATTTACTATTTTTTTTTTGTTATAAATATATATAGATTTTTAATATTTCAACTTTTTAATATAATGCATGGAATGATATCTTTATAATGAAAGATTATAAAGTATAAAATTGAGATATAGGAGACATATTTTTCTGTATTTTTTATTTTTAAAGTATAAAATTCATTTCAAGAATGTTTTAGAGACATTTATTTTATATTTTTATCTATATCTCTTGAACTAAATATATTTATATTCTTTATGCGTCTTTTCTTTTATCATGGGACAATGACCAAATGTAATCATAAAGTACTCTTACATTACCTAAGCAAATATAAAAATAAAATATCATTAATAGTATTATACTAGATGGGGAGCCACCTATGTTTCAATGGAAAAAATAAATCTAATAACTAGGGTTATAGTCTTGACTAACCAATTATCGCTTGACAAACCTAGTTAAAACCTGTTAATTTTTATCTTTAATTATATATATATATATATATATATATATATAAAACAATGTCATTTTTATATTTTTTGTAAAATAAAAAGAGGTTATCTTGGGTCAACTCACCTAACTCAAGTTAATCTAGATCAACTCACTTAACTCATGACCCAAGAATTACTCTGGGTTGATCCTCGAGTTTGGTTTGAAAAATATGCAATATATAACTTTTAAAATCATTGACATGAGTCATTAGAACGGAAGCACCATACATGAAAAAAAATAAAAGTCCAATCCTCAGCAAATCAAATGTTAAAGGCTAAAATCTGAAAAAAAAAAATGCATTACACAAAAAGATTAAATTGAAAAACAAGTTAACAAAAAAATAAAAAATCAAAAGAATAAGGAATAAATTATAGCATCGATTGGGTTGAATAAATTGACTTTATTTTAATGAGGTGATAAAAAAATCTTTTTTTA
>Ga0325402_1001946_pt1 | contig 17683 bp, 10 predicted proteins | sample PopdelMetagenome_22_FD_207212 | JGI IMG/M metagenome (GOLD analysis project Ga0325402, IMG submission 207212) | Populus deltoides microbial communities from Bellville, Georgia, United States - Xylem-PdKOR-R3 | ecosystem: Host-associated > Plants > Phyllosphere > Stem > Wood/Secondary xylem... | reverse complement strand
ACAAAAGTTCCAAATTCTGAAGTTCGCCTACCACCTAACTACTTGGCCCACCAATACACGAAGGTCCTGCAACAAAGATTTATTAAGCATAAGTTCGTATTTCAAACACAAATTTTCTTCTAAATATGTACGATGATGAGGGTACTCATCCTTCTTATCCAATCCTATAGACAATTTCACGAACAATAGTTACACTTCCACAATAACACCATATTGAGGTATTCGTGCTCAACCTATACTAACCTTAAAAATATCCTATAATTCAATTTATCATCATTTTTAGGGTAACTTGGGCAACAACACAACATTTAATTACACATTTATAAAACAACTAGAACATAATTAACCTTAAAAAATTTGTGAGGATTTTATAACATTGGTTTTACCTTGGCAAAACCATCTTCATCCCATTGATTTCCATATAATTTGAGAAAAAACACTCTCAACATTGAACTTTCATATATTATGAAGGCAACCCTAACACATTGGTTTTCAAAAATCTTTGAAAAAATTCACAACATTGATTATCACACGTTACGAAGACAACTCAACTACAGTAGTTCTCGAAAAGCTTCGGAAACAATCATTACATTGGCTTTTGTATGTTGCGAAAATAACCCAAACATATTGGTTTCTAAAAAATTTGGAAACAATCACTATATTGGCCTTCGTAGCTTGCGAAAGCAATTTAATTACATTAGTTTCTATAACTTTGGAAACGATCTCAACATTAGCCTTTGTACGTTGCGAGAGCAACTCAAATGCATTTGTTTACGAGAAGGATCTTTCTCAACCTTTCAAAGCAATGAGATATGTACTATGTCATGTATCTTGGCCAAATACAAGGACAATAGCAACTTGTAGGCCACTAGCCCAATTCTTTTTACAATCTAGAAGGTTCTAATATATCTCGATTTAACTTCATTTTCATGCAAAAATACATGATGTTCTTTTAATGAGCAACTTTTAAAAATACTTAATCTCCTATGTTAAACTTAAGACGTCTTCTTGATGTGGACACCTCCTAAGAAACACTAAAAGCATATTTAAATGGTTTGCAACTTGACCCAACAAGAACCTGCATTAGAGAACCAAAATGATCACCCCTACCCTAGGACTATAAAAAGACAGGAACAAGTGGTATAAAATTATAACAAAGTTGATCAATCATTCAAAGAATTTACAAGTTCAATTCTGAACTTAGTATAGAAATCACTCAACCACACAAAAGATAGTAAGAATACTGATTTCTTTATGAAAAATAGTCTAACCTCAAAAAGTATTTACAAAATAGTATTTAGACTAGAAAGAATCCTAAGTATAATAGGATATATATATATATATATATATATATAAACCTAATAAACCTAAAAAGTATTTAGATTATTTAGAGTAGAAAGACTCCTAAGACTAGAATGGCATTAAAATTCCTTTTGTAGCTTAAGTTGTGACCAACACAGTAGCTAAAGATCAAAACTTATAAATTTGAATCTTCTTATTCCAATCTTTTTATAATGTCTAAAAATTTACTAACAAGTCCTTTTTTAATATGAATCGAATTAATAAAGGCTTGTTCTTTATTATTTAATATCTTTTTGAAGTTCACCTTAACCCATGTGTCTTGAAGAAGTCCATTGAAACTCTTTTTAAATCTTTTAGGCCTAAGTCTTATCACTAGACAAACTAAAACCTTTAATGAATCCCTTGGTATTGTTTGGATTGCATCTTTTTTCCTATTATCCATATAGCTTTTTTGTCTATCTTGGGTTGCTGTTATTCCATCCTTTATAATTTTTCACCTTTTTCATGGTAATTTGTACCAACTTTAGCCCAATCAACTTCATATCACCCATTTCTTTCTAGCACAAAGGTTGTCCTATATTGATTTCTTTTTATTAGAATGGACTTCTTCAAGCATGTAATGTAGGTTTTGGCTTTTAGTTATGAAAGAAAAGGATATTTATGGGCTCAAAGGGTGTTTAAAGCTTCTCAAATTAAGGATCACTAACGCTCGTTTCAAGCCTGCTTTTATATTTATTTTCTTTATTATATTTGATGGTCTTTAAGACCTTAGGATTTATCTTGTAAAATGATCTTGTGATGCCCCTAGAGTCGGGCTTGGATTATTTGTCTTTGTAAAATTATCTTTAGTTTTGAGCATCATCATCATTTTTTATCTTTGCATGACATGCTCAACTTTTTTGAATCTTTGAATCTCAACATGCCCCTAGCTTTCTTTAAGCACTTTTGGTCTTTCTATTGATCATTGAGGATCATCTTGTATAGTTCTAAGGTTAAATTGCTCTTATATTGTTTATATTTTACTCCTAGTGTGGTGAATGATTCAAGTTAGGATTATTTTGCGAGAAAAAAGTTAACAGGCTCAACAAGGACTTGAAAAGGATATTTTTCATGTATTTTAAAGGGATTATCAAATATGGCCTTTCATCATCTCAAACGCATGCTTTTAACATTAATAAACTTCGATCTCATCCACTATAATTAGTTGGATATGCAAAATAGTTCCCATCAAATTAAATTATGCATCATTATCCAACCAACTAAAACTAAGTGCAAATGATTTTTTGTTCATTTTTTAGGTTTCTAAGTGTTTAGTCACCTTACTAAGAGATCACTTAAATTCCCAAAACTCGCTTGTTGAAAATAAACACCGATTTGACCTCTACATTTGTACTAAAATCTTTGATTTCCTAAAAACTTTTGATTGAACTTTGTTTTATTTTTTGTACAAACAATGTACAAACATAAATGATCTTATGTTTTGTACAAAAAATATCTTATGTTATTCGGAGTTTTTCAGAGTTTATAAAGCGTAAAATACACAAAATAATTCATAGCCAAACTTTTGATTTTTATTGATTTATCAAAACAATACTTTATTCATAGTACATCTTTACAACATTAAAGTTTACAGCCTTAGGTAAATCATGCTTGTCTATTTTGGTCAAAATCAATGCTCATTAGGAAAAAACTTTCATCATCACATATGGTCCTTCATAGTTTGGCGCCTATTTGCTCCGATCTTCTCATTGGATTGAAAAGATCTTTTTCAATATAAAGTCTTCTTCTTTGAATACCACTGGTCTAACCCTCTTGTTATACACTTTAGCTTTTCTACTCTATTATAATTGCTAGTGACAAATGGTTGCCATTCTTTACTTACTAATTACATTCATCTACTCAAACTTCAGCTTCACGTATTCTGATTCTTCTAGTTTTGCATCCTTCAGAATCCTTAATGATAGAATCATTACTTCTAAAGGCATCACTACTTCCGTTTCATATACCAAAGAGTAAAGGGTTGCACTTGTAAAAGTTCTGATTGTAGTGTGGTATGCATAAAGTGTGTATAGAAACATCTTATGCCAATCTTTGTAAGTTACTAACATTTTCTAAATAATTTTCTTAAGATTTTTATTAGCTGCCTTGATATCACCATTTATCTTGGGTCTGTAGGGAGAAGAATTAAAATGCTTAATTTTCCACTTGGTGTAAAGTTCAACAATCAGTTTTCCATTAAAATTTTAAGTATTGTCAGTTATCATCTTTACCAGCAAGCCATAGCAATAAATCAAATCCTTCTCAATGAATTTTTTGACCATCTTCTGTGTCACATATGCATAAGATTGGCTTTTACCCATTTAGTGAAATAGTTAATAGCCACTAAGATGAATCTATGCTTGTTTCTAGCCTTTGGGTTGATTGGTTTTATAACATCCAATCCTCACATATCAAAAGATTAAGATGAGGTCATATTAAATAGAGGAGTTAGAGGTATATTTATCTTGTCACTATATATATGACATTTGTGACACTTTCTGATATAGTCAATACAATCTTTTTTTATAATTAACCAAAAGTATCCAGATTGGTGCATCTATTTTGCCTATATGTCATTAGCATGAGTTGCACAGACTCCCTTATAGACTTCTTGTAATGTTTGTTTAGCTTCTTTCTTATTAAAAAATCTTAGCAAATTCCTATCGAATGATTTCTTATACAAGATTTCACCATCTAAATAATAATTCATCACCATATTCCTCAAAGTTCTTGCATCCATATTGAAGACTCTTGGAAGGTATTCCTGGTGCTAAATAAACCTCTTGAAGTGAGCAGTAGTGAATTGGGAAATTTCTGACTTTAATAGTTATTGGTTAAGTCCTCCCCTCAATATCGATCTGTGTCATTGAGGTTAGGGTAGCCAAGGCATCAGTAAATTGATTTTGGTCTCTACTTAACCTTGTTGGTGCATTCAAATTGCAACTTCATTGAAAAAAGATATCACTTCCTTTCTAGGGAAATTATTATTGTTCCAACCTTATTTCCTGATACGTTCACAAATCCATCAAAACACATGGTCCATCGATCATCTATTCTACCATCATCTTGAACTACTAATATATCCTCATCAAGAAGATCAAAATCCAATGGTTTATAGTCTTCTATAACATTATCTACTAAATGATAAGCAATTGTGCTACCCTTTACGACCTTTCTTGTCATGTAGACAATATCATATTCTACTAGTAACACCTACCACCTTGTTATTCGGCTCAACAAGGCTTTTCTTAGATATATTTGAGTGGGTCTAATTTGAATATCAACTAGGTTGTGTAATACAAAACATACTACCTAAGTCCTTTTGCACTCCAAACTAAATCACAATATAACCTTTCTATCATAGTGTTTTGGGATTCACAATCATTAAGAATTTTACTTAAGTAATAAATAACTTGTTATTTCCTTCTAGATTCATCATGTTGGCCCAACACACACCCTATAGTTGTTTTTGTCACATTAGATATAAGATCAAAGGTTTTCTCGGCACAAGGGGTACTATAAATGTCTAATTTTATAAATATTTCTTAATCTTATCAAAAGCTTTTTGGTAGTCATCATCCTGAGATTTTTATTTCTAAAAAATCATAATATTGGCTTGCATGTCACCGTAAGTTAAGGTATGAATTGAACTATGTAATTTAAACACCTTAGGAAACCTTCTATTTATTTCTCTGATTTAGGTGTTGGCATAGCCTAGATAACATTTACCTTGTTTGGATTGACCTCTGTTCCTTGACTGCTTACTATGAAGCCTAATAATTTCCTTGTCTTCACCTTAAATAAGCACTTTGTGAGATTTAATCTTAATTGAAACCTCTGCAACCTCTCAAACAACTTTCTCAAGGCTTGCACATGATCTTTCTCTTTTTTCATGTATATCATCTATATAAACCTCCACTTCTCTATGTATCATATGAAATAAGGTCATAATTACCCTTTAATTATTGGCCCCAACATGTTTTAATCCAAATGGAATTACTTTATAGCAAAAGGTTCCCCAAAGTGTAACAGAGGTATTTTTCTCTTTGTCTTCTTCAACCATCTTAATCTGGTTATATCCTAAAAATCCATCTATGAATCAATAAGTGGTGCTTGTTGCGGCATTTTCAACTAAGATGTATATGTAAGGCAACGAAAAATCATCCTTCAGGCTTGCCTTATTCAGATCTTTGTAATTTACACATATCTTTATCCTGTTATCTTTTTTCGGAACCACCACTATATTAGCCACCTATTGAGGGAAATGGACTACTTCTGAGAATTTTGCATCCCATAACTTCTAGATTTCAACCTTTACTTTAAGTAGCATGATTGAATGCTTCCGTCCTGACTTTTATTTGACTAGCTTTCTATCTTTTATCAGGGGAATTTTATGTGCCACAATGTGAGTATCTAAATCGGGTATGTTTGCATATGACCAAGCAAAAACATTCACACACTCTTGTAACAAGGAGATTGCACTATCCCTTTCTTCAACCGTTATAAGAGTACCAATTACTTTTAATTCCTATTTGGCAAGTCTCCATGTTTTCTTAGATTTTTGGAGTACCCTAGTAAACTCTTTTAAGTCTTCTTCTTTCCATTCCTCATCATCTATTGCAATTATATTATCAATGTTTGGTCATTTATTCTTAGTGTAGTGGGTTTGTGGATTGGTAAAAGATAATATAAAATAATAGGAATAGGCTTTATTCTCCAATTCTGGTAAGTTTCTTCATCGGCCAGCTTCTTCCAGCTTCTTCACAAAGGCTTTTATAGGGATTTCATTGATGCTATGCTCAAATAATTATAACAGCATCTCAACTTTCATTTTAACTTTTACCTCCTCAATTTGTTCCTTATCTTCACATTTTAAAGCATTAATATTAAGGTCTGTTATCTTCAACACTTTATTGTTAGATCTGATCATCTGAGTAGGTTTTAGAAAGGTTGTTTGAAGTATTGGGATAATAAGTTCTCCCTTTTCTGGCTCTTGTCCTTCAAACTTTATCATTATTGTTTCTTTTTTTATCCTGATGACTTGCTTATAGCCATCTTTCTTGGGCTTTTTTCCAAGCCTGAATCTCTTGTAAACAGATTTTAACTTCATCATATTGACTCGCTCTAGCATCCTAGTATTAGGATCCAATTGAAAAGGAATCCCATGTTTCAGGAAGTAATTGACATCATCCTTGCTGCTTCTAAAATTTTTAGCCTTCTCAGCATCATGCCTTTAGGAAGCCATTCAACATTTATGATTTCAAAAGCATGAATATTCTCAACTTTACAATCTTCAGCTTCAATGGCATCCACATTCCTTATCATGGTAATTATTTTTGCAGCCTTGACAGTTACCAGCATCTCATTCATAATGTACTTCAAGCATTAGTGTAATGAAAAGGCTAACGTTTTAGCTGTGTGGATCCATGGTCTTTCTAACAATAGACTATTTGAAGGGTGGATATCCATCACCTAAAGTGTCACAAAAAACATATATGGCTACATACAACTCTACCTCTAGGGTCCTCATTATTTGCCTCGGCAAGCCATCATATGCTCTCACCATCATGGTATTTGGTTTTATGTGTGACTCATCAATGAGTATTTCTTTTAGCATGTGCCTTGATAACATATTCAATAACAAACCATTATCAATCAGAACATTTCCTATTAAGACATCTTTACATCATATTGTTATATGCAATGGTTTGTTATCCGGTACAATCAATGTCTCACTCATCTTCGATGAAGTACAAATAATTTAAAGCCCAGATTCTCCCTATTAGGTGGATCATGGTTTCCAAGTTGATATTTGAGGCATGTATGCCTCATTCATCACCTTTTGCAAAGCTTTTTAATGTGGTTTAAAGCTCAAAATTAATAACAACAATGATATTCTAATAAGATTTTTTTAAGCTAGTTAACAACATTGTATTCATTATGTCTTATCAATTTTAAGAACTCATTGGTGTCTTCTTCAGTGATGGTTTTTTTAATTTCTCCATTTAGTTGATAATTTTTTTCTTATTAGCCTTCCTTTTGTTTCTCAAGCTCTTCTAGAGTAAAGCATCTTCTGTTGCGGGTTAAGCCTCCAACTTCTACTTGGAAAACGAGTGTTCGTTGCATGCTATAGAAGAAGTAGCTGTAGTTCTGTGGTAAGACATTATAGTTTCCCTTACTTGCAATTATAGGTCTAGTTATAACTAATTTGGGCAATCCTTCAGCAGTAAATTGTACTCAACAAACTTCTTTGTTTTTGCTAAATTCATCTACTATAGACACCTTTTTGCCCATTAACTCCTCAATTTTAAGAATACCTTGAGTCAACATTTCTATTACCTTATTGAGGAAGCCTTCATATTGGTTGATCATATGGAATTCTTTATGCCTATACTTATAAAATTCCTGCTTGTTGATCCATTTTCACTTCTACCCTTCTTGTACCTAGCCTCTATTAATATTTTGTAAACCTTATCTAATGACACCTTTAAGCTCATTGGGCCTTCTCTCTCTAATGCATTTACTGGTCCATTACTCAAGGTATGAATAATTACAGAATTTATCCATCCTTCTTTGATCAATTATAAAAGCTTTTTTTCTATGTATAACAAGTGTTAATGTTATGCCTAGCTATGCCACATGATATTCGCAAGTGAGCTTTTGCTTATATCAATTTGGATAAGATGGTTTTAGTTGTGTAAGAGAGATCGGAGTTACTTATCCAGTACTTAGTAGCTTTTTGTACATTTTATTTAATGGTTAGGTTAGTAGGAGTAAATGTTTTTTGGTTTTGTGGTGTTTCTTCTTAGGCGATTCTCAATTTGGTTATTTTGTGTTTTAGGTTTTTTAACGGAAAAGGATGAATTGAAGTTGACATTGGCTATTTGGGATGTAGAGGCTTAGGTGTTGTAATTCTAGAAACTATTCTTTTTGCCTTTATTTATGATTTTGGGATAAAATCTCATTGTTGTGCATAATTTTGGACTATTTGGATGCATTATTTTATTTGAATTCATTTGTGTTTTTAGTTCGAAAATTTGCATTGAATTGTAATTTTATTTTTTGGGCTAAGTTTATATTGATTTGAACACTAAATATTGATTCATGGGTTGTGCTTGGATTGATGTTGATTTATTTGAATTAGCATGAAATTTGAATATAAGTTCGTGAAATTGATAAGATTTGTGTGGATGTTTGGCGTAGTTCAATTTTGAGTTGATAAACGATAATGTGTTTTGAATTAATATCATGGTTAAAATAGTCTTTATAAAAACATTTTATTTATGTCTTGCCAAACACGATCTTCATCCAATTTTTAATAAATTTTTAATTTTGGAAGATGACTTTGCAATTAATTTTGAATTCCCCACTTTTTTCTACCCTCACATATTTAACACGCGGGATGCTTTTTTGGTATTAAACGAATTAGTTTCTTTCCACAAAAACAACACCAAAAAAAATCTTTCTTTTAAAAATACAATTTTTATTTTAATTTGCATATGGCCAAGTCTTTCAAAATTAAATTATATTTGCATGTTTTAGCATATTAAAAAAATCATAATAATAGCTTTTTTTTTTATTTTTACATGCATTTTTGGATATAGAAACTAGTTTATTAAAGCCATGATAACTTAGCCAGCATTTTAAAAATACCAAAAACAATTTTATTTCTCGCAATATCAAGGATTACAAACTTATACATAAGATGTATTCCTGATTTTAAAAGAAAAATTGAAAAAATATGTTTTGACTTTAGAATTGCTAAGTTTTAACTTGATAAGATAATAACTTCCTTACCGAAAATGACTTTTCTTAAACCTTTAACAAACACACACCGGTTATAAAACACAACAATACCTTAGTTTATATTAGACAAACAAATAATACACCTTACCTTAGGTAAAGTGTTCTAGGGGTGATACATCCTCTTTATACATAATCAGTCCTCTTATCTAGACTCTAAGACCAATTAAGATTTTTAATGATCAAAATACTAAGTAGTGACATCATCCTTTTTTTACTGATAAGAAACAAGAATTCCTTGTTCTTTCCCCCATCATCAAAGAGATCCCAACTCAGAATGATGATCGTCGCAACGCCACACACATGCGACAATGCTTCCTGGATCAAGGGGTTTTTAATGTATTAGGATAAATCATAAAATTATGATTTGAAAGAGTTCAAAAGTCATCACCTAATATTGTGGTTATTAAGAAAACTAATGGGTCTTCGAGAGTCTACGTAAAGGGATTGGTTGTGCAAGGGAAAAATGTATCACCCTCATTATACCCTAGCTATGGTAAGTTGCATTGTTGATTGTTCAAAGTCATGTTTCAATTCGTTAGTTAGTCTAAGGTTTAAGAAAAGTTCTTAGTAAGGAGATTTTTATCTTATCAGGTTAAAACTCAATCATTCTAAAGCCCCCAAAAAAGTTTGTTTAAGATTTAAGAAAAGTCTTCATCAGTAAAGAGATTCTTATTTCATCTGGTTAAATCCTAATTATTCTAAAGCCCAAGAAATAATTATGGTTTTTTATTTAAAATTTTGTCTAAATTCTAATGGATAATCAAAAACTTATTATGATATCAATTAAAGATTTTTTTTGTATTTTTCAAAGTATGATAAAATGCAATTTATATATTTCTTTTTATGAATTTGACAGTATGCATACAAAATAAAACATGTTTTGGTATTTTTGAGATGATGAAAAATGTTTTAGAATTTTTGGATTTTTTTTAAACTTAAGAGAAAAGCAAATATTTTTAATATCGGATGAGTATCTTACAACATAAGTTTACAACCTCAATATTAAGTGAAATAGCTGGGAAAATATGATCCTTAAATGTTTTTAAAATTTTCAAAAATTATTTGAGGGTTTATATGGCAAAATCTTAAATAATTCAATAAAAAATACTATCAAAAATTTGTTACTAAGTGTTTGCAAACAATTCTAATGGTAAAAAGAAATACTCTTTTTTCTCTTTAAACTTGGAAGGGCTTAACCCAGCAACATGAATTGGGCCTTATAGACAAACCCAAAACATAAAACAGCCCATGAAATTTTTTCAATTATCTCGTATTGAAGCCCAGCCCATCCAAAAAAAAAATCAACCCTAGCAGATCTGCACCCAATATTCCCAAACAAAACTTACATTCCCTCCGGCCTACACTAATCAACCCAGCATTCATATTTAAACCCGGATGCATGCATTTTCAAAACAAACGGAAACGGCACCATTTATCAGTTTCAAACTAACAGATGTTAACTAAAGAGAACCTAGTCCATCAACACAGCAAATAAAAATGCAAGTCTATCGTAACAATAAAAAGAGGGGGTTTATACCTGTATTAAAGATCATGTTGAAGGCTCAAGGGTGCACTGTTACATCTGGAGAAAACACTGCACACTACTGCTGCTGGAATGAGTCACGGTGGTGGTGTAGAGGAGGTACTTCTTGCTTGAGAAGCTGGACTGCGATGCTGCTGGAGCTGAAGTCGTCGTTCACTACGCTGAGAAGAGATCAACAATGGCAGGTGCAGAGGATGATGTTGGACTACTGCTGTTTCCATGAGATACCGTTATGGCTGCTGCTGGAAGGAGGATCTTCTATAGCTGTTCATGGTTGAAGATGAGAGATGCTAGAATGGTTGTGAGAGACGTTGCTCACGGTGACAGCTTGCTGAGAGGAAGCCTTCTGCTGCTTACATTGGCAATTTTCTGGCGTGCTTGAGGTTACAGCTAGACTGAGAAGACGACCTCAACTTCTGAGAGAAGTTGTTGAGAAGATGCTCACGTCGCTAGCCTTGGAATGCAGAGGATCTATTGGAGTTTGTGTTTGTTGTTGATGGCGTGACTTGAAACCAGTGTTTTAGCTTGATGTGATGTTCCTAACATAAATTAATTATTCTTAACTTAAACAAATAAGAAAATACAAAAAAAATAAAAGGTTGATTTCAAAAAAAAAAAAAAAACATCTAATTTGGTCTTTATATTAGATAATTCAAAGTTAAGGATTTTGAGGTTATCTAAACTATGCTATGTATGCTAAACAAGATAAAATAATTAAACTAAATTAAATAAATTAAAACTTATCAAGAGAAAAACTTTAATCTCAAATAAATATTGACCTTCAAAAATCAAAATTAATCATTAAAACGATATGTCAATTTATATTCTGAATATATATTTTTCTTTAATATTAGTCAGTTAATTGATCCGAAGTGTAATTAATCCTAACTATTAAACAATCATAGTATCCGCACTAGTAATTTAATTTAATTTAATGACAGTTTAAGAACTAGCTAGGTTGATAAAATCTAGACAACATAATTGTCTGTAGTCTATGTTCGATTTAGTTGAATATTTTCCCTAAGACTAACAACATAAATCCGTCATAATTATTAAACTTAGTCTCTTCACAAGTTTAAATATCACAACTCTGGTTTTGATGGCAAACTTATAAATAGATTGGTTAAAATGATAACTTAGAGTCCACTCTAACAATCAAACTATGCAATTATAGGAAATAAGCATAGGAAAACATTCATTCTTATCATATAAATTGAAAAGAAAAGATAAAATAGATCTCATAGTTTTTGAAATATGAAAGTTTCTGTATCATTTCAATCAAGAAAAATAATTTAGCCTAGCATATTTATCAAAAAAAACTAAGGAAGAGAAATGATGAAAATATAATTTCGGGTATAGAAGAAAAAGGGTGAGAGTTTTCTTCTTCTTTTTTGCTGCCCCCTTCTCTTTCTTTCTCTTTTTCATTTTATTTGATAGAAAACATAATCCTCACATCCCTCCAATCCGTTTATATCATTCAAAAATAAAAATAGTCTTTTTCAAAGTAGACAATCTACATTTAAGTAGTACAACAACTATTTTCCTAAAAAAAAAATGTCTTGCATCAAATCTTCAAACTTTAACTTTGAACTTAAAAAAGTTAAATTGCCCAAATAAAAAAATTTTCCATACGAATAAATAATTTACATGTTGGTTTGGATGCTTTGGAAGTAACGTAAACTTGTTTCTTCATAAAACTTGTCTGTTAGCAAAATTTATGAGTTATCTTAGAAAACTCATATATTTCTCATATGAGCTTTTTTGTTGTTGAAATATGGTAGGTCGATGGTTCTTTGAGTTGAAAATTCAAAAAAATTAAGTTTGCATCAAATGAACTTTTCTAACTCAAGATATTCATGTCGGAATGGCTGAAGGTCAAAACTAGCAGAATACAATACTTGTCTTTCAAGGTTGTGATTTTAATGCTTTTTTTTTCTTGCCATATGTATATGAAAAGGTATGGATATAGCTTTCTAATGTCATTTAAATCAATTCACTTCGATCTCTACAGCTTATGTTCTACATAAAACATTGATCAAATATCAATTTTATCAATATTTGATATTGGTTGGAATATAATCTAAATTTTATTTTTAATATACTTTTTTTTAATTTTATATTTAAAAGTGCCTTAAAAATATAAAATAAAGATTATCAAAAACATTTTATATGTAAAACATGGGTAAAATACTAGATAAATATATATATTAAATAATATAGTTGCATCATTATATATTTGCATGGCTGAGGAGAGAGCTACTGATGAAGTAAGTCACGGTGGAACCAGTGATGTTGATGTAAAGGAGATGTTGTTGACGATTGCTGAAGAGATGTTGTTAGAGCTAGAAAGTAGCTGCGCTGGATCTAGAAGAGAGGTCACCGGTGCATGCAGAATGGCTCACGAGTGGCTGCGCTGATGTAGTTGATAGTTGTTCACGGTGAAGGCAAAGGTGATGTCAGGTGCTGAGGAGAGATTGTTGCTGGGGGAACTTGGCTAACAGAGCTGCTATGACCGGTTGTTGGTTGGAGGAGATAAGGACACCGACTTTTGTGTTAATTTCTTTAATCCTCCCTGTGTGGTGTGCTGGTCAGGAAGAAGGAGATGGGTTTAGGGAAGGTTGATGATGATGGGTGTATGGAAGATGGAATGGGTGAAGGTCACAGGTTGGTCTTTTTTGTTAGGAGATAGTGTTTATTTTTTTTTTTTTTTTTTGGTGTGTGAGCTATTTCTACTCTAGCTAATTTAATTTATTTTATTTTTGTTCATACTTCTCCAAAATTCCCCTTCCCCTTTTTTTTTGTGTTTGTTCACTGATTTATTTATAGGTAAAATAAATTTGTTATATTTTTTAATTGTTTGGTCCCAGTAACTAAAAACACTTTGGTTTTTTAATTTTTTTTCTTAGTATTTTTGGTCCTTTTATCCAAATATTTTTTATTTCTCTTTTATATTTTGTATTTTGATAATTTTTTTAAAAAGATAATATGACAATTATTTTAAAATAGGCACATTGAAAGCTGAATGCATTGAAAATATTGTTTTTGAATTTTGAATTCTTTTTTAAAAATGTTGAAAATACCAAAAATAACACAAATACATAAAAAACATTTTTTGGGTTTTTTTTCTATTTTTGGATTTTAAAAAAATATTGTTAATAAAATGAGATTAAAAATCAGGTTATAACAACTTTTAAAAACTAAATAATTAAATAACTCGTGGTTTGTAATAACTCAGCTATAAAGAGTTTATTAAACCCTAGAAAAAAAAATTAATCTTTGTATAATTTTTACATAAATACTTAACAATCCTAAATTATATAAAATAATTATTTTCACTACGTTTATGTATTTTAGGATATCAAATAATAAGAATCTTTATAATTATAATAATTTTATAATATTTTTTACAAAATAATTTTATTCTAAAGATCTTATTTTTAATGAAGATTTGTTAATCAAACTCGACTGATTATTAAAAATAAAAATAATAGTTTTATTAATGAAACATATATGTATATATATATTGCATAAATAATATTAATATGTGCAACCAACTAATTATACATGGATACATTTCCAGTTACAATATTTAAAAGTATCCCCGAGGGATGTACATGGGGAGGCAAATCCCTCAAACGACACAAGAAAACATGCAGTATGGCAGTGATTGGTACATCAATTTGGTTTTGTTGAAAACCGATAAAAAAAAAAAATATGTACTGTTTCTTTTGGAAAAAAAAACATGCACCTCAAAGTTAGTTTAAGCGAACGTGTTCTTTCATAGTTTCTAGATCCAGTCTGGTTCAACATTTGAGTTCTGAGTTTTGAGCGAATTACTGGATTAATTTTTATTTTAAAATTAAAATAATATTATTTTAGTAAAAAAATAAAAGTTAACAAGTTACAATCAGATTTTTGATTTAATCTTGTTGAGTCATCTCGCCGAGTCACATCAAGTTTTTTCTTTTTTTATTTTTTTTAATTCAGTTTGGGATCTGCTGGATTCTAGATTGACCCACTTGACCATATTAGGTTTTAAGACTATGGTTTTGGTTTCTTGCTTCCCTTGACAAGAATAGCATCAAAAGCTTTTAATTTTTAAATTCTTAGAAGCGAGCTTTTGATCATATCCAGTTACACCTCTTAACTTTTAATTTTTCTAATTTTGATCACTTAAACTACGAGTTGAAGGTAGTTCACAGCCCCTGTTAAGATTCCCCTAAGCTTACATACATGAAAATTGAGAGCGAATAATCACACATGAAGGCAGCACACTGTCTTGATTTGTTAGATGCAAAAAAAAAAGGGACCTATTTGGATTTGACAAAAAGTTCAGGGGATAGTGAAAGTGCTAATAAACAGAAGAGATGTACGTACTAATACACAAAAACTTCATAATTATCACCTGCTAATTTTTTCTGTGAATCTATTTTTACGTGTATAATTCCATATTTTGTTTTTTATAATTGTATATTGATCACCTAAATGCCAATATATCATTTTTTTTTAATATTTTCAAATATTACGAGTTAACAAGTAAATAAATTTCTAACTCCGTTATTGCCTCTTAGTTTTTAGTTTTATAATATATACTAATATTGATGCAAGTGTAAACCCCAGACCTAAAAATCGATAAAGTAATTTCTAACATATGTATGTATAAATATGTATGTATGTATGTATGTATGTATGTATGTACAAGTGTGAATGAAATTGACCGCAACGGCGGTAATTCATGCTTGAATCGAAATCGATCGCAATGGCATAAACTTATATTCAATTATATTCATCTGCAATGTCAGTAAGAAATAAATATATGTAATTGCAAACAACCTCAATGGTAAAATCAATGTGAAAATTTAATAGACTACAACTATGAACATGCTAATGACAATGATAAAGTCTGTTGTTGTAGATGGAGAATAATGAGAATGGTAAAGTCTTCCATTTTGGACGGAGATAAATGAAAATGGTAAGGTCCGCCTTTGGGATAAGACCTATGGGATGATATAATATCATATTTGGATGTCTAAACATAACTATATATACTAATTTATTAATGTTTCATGTTTTATGAGGACAAAATGAGATTAGAATGTGAAAAAAAGGTGTGAATTTTATATATAAGTTTGGATTAAAAAAAAAATAGATTGAAATGTCTCAAGCTAAATTACTATTAAATATGTATATGGGCTATAAATGGACCAATCAAAGACTGAATGAAAAATATGTGTTATTCTTCCTTTACATTATTCATTTAGCTCATTTATGGTGTGTGTATATATATACATGAGTTATAAGTGGGACACATGAATAATCAAAACAATATATATATATAAACTTGCAAAAAAAAATATTTGAATATAAAAGGTATTAAAAATTAAGAACGAATATTAGACAAGTGAGCTCTGAATGAGTATGATTTAATAATGAGAAAATAAAGTCTTAAATTAATTTGGATTACGAACTAAGGGTGTTATGATGATTGCATGTAAATGATATAAAATGAATGTGTTTGTGAGATAGAATCAACGATATAATGATATGAATTAAATACTACCGTAAAACAAAATAGGGTATGAATTAAATATATTTATGAGATGAAACCATTGTATGAGTTAAATATGTTTAAGGAAATAAATGATAGTATTGTCCGATGAAGTTCTGTAAATAAGTTATTTGTATGAAATTTTAAAAGGTTTCTAATCTCTAAATTGAAGTAATGTATTATAGAACTTATAAATAAAAATTATTGGGTGATGAGCTTGTGACTATTCTTATGGTGTAAAAGAAAAAAAATTAGTCCTAAATTTTATGTACATGACAAGTAAAAAGATAATAATTGTATAAGAAGTTTAGGGCATTACAGCAAACCACCCCTTAACGTGGAGTATTTTGATTGGTTATTGAAAGCCTGTTAGTCAAAAACTATATTGAATTTTTTATCAACAATAATTTAATTAGTCCCTAATTTTTTTTTTATTCCAAATGAGGTCACCAACCTTCTTCTTCTATTTTTTTTTTTTTGCAATGCCATCCCTCTGTACATGTCACCGTCCAATTTATTAAGTTTGACACCCTTTTGTAACAATACACGTGGATTAAAACCTAAAGTGAAAATTTTGAAAACTTAATTAAACTTGACAGGTTGGATGAAGGATGGCATTGTAGATAAAAAAAAAAATTAAAGGCCTAAATCAGATTAAAAAAAGATTAAGGACTAAGTTTCCCTTGATATAAAGTTCAAAATATCCTCCAACTAATTAGACTTGTATAGATATTTTTAAATAACTAGATCATGTTAGCAGAAAAAAAAAAAATTCATGTTAATGCTGTCATACTAAATCTGACCTCAAAGAAAAGGGAGAATGCTGAAGAATCGTGTTCGTTGGCAAGAGATTCTTGAACAAGATTTAACCCAACCTCCCATGATTGGAGAAATCCTATAAAAGAATTCGAGAGGACAACACCAAAATAGCAGCCAACAAGATCTGGTGTGAAGGTGCCATAAAAATACTTTATACAGCACTCCTCCTTTATACAGCACTCCTCCTTTAAATTTTTTTTTTTATTATTTTGAAAAGGGGGGACCAAACGACACCCACAAGCACCCAGCCCCCATGGCTCAGCCTTTTACAGCAAGCCCAATGGACCCACCTCCCCATACGGCTGTACTGTACCTTCCCTGGTCGGCAACGCGTGCTTAAGTGTCACTCTCTAGCCTTTCTCTCTCAAGGCTGGCTCGCCTTTCTTTCTTCTAAATTCTTGCGATGCATTGTTTTTGGAATGAGTTTATATAAGGCCTCGATATGCATGTGAGTGTGATTATGATTCTTGATAAGCACGAGCAGACAGATGGGATTTTTTTTTTTTGTTTACTTGCAGTATGGTTTGTCTTATCATAACATATGTAGATATAAATAAATCTGCCTCTGTCTTTCTCATAGAATTTGTAGTATTTAGATCCATTTTTATGGTCACAACATAACTATG
>Ga0325402_1001945_pt1 | contig 17684 bp, 7 predicted proteins | sample PopdelMetagenome_22_FD_207212 | JGI IMG/M metagenome (GOLD analysis project Ga0325402, IMG submission 207212) | Populus deltoides microbial communities from Bellville, Georgia, United States - Xylem-PdKOR-R3 | ecosystem: Host-associated > Plants > Phyllosphere > Stem > Wood/Secondary xylem... | reverse complement strand
ATTCCGCTTACGGATGCATTAGTTTTCTTTGAATTATTTTTTAAAAAACGTGAACGAGATAAAACCCCCTTGTGTAAATGAGATACCAGGTACTACTAGTTTCTCTGTTTTTTTGTTTTTGGGTTCTGTGAACGCTGGTTGAAAAGCATGAGAACCAGATCCATTAATATTCTGGAATGAGAGAAATTGAAGGAAGATGAACCATTTATCGTACACACATGGTGCTGTGTCTCATGAACATTTCTGCAGCCATGCTCCTCTTCCTCCTGGACTGTGTCTAGGCTCCTTCGTTCCTGGGATCAAAGCCCATGGTTGTCATGTTTCTGATTTTGACCTTTAAATGAAATTCTTTGAAAAGGAAGAAAGAAATTGCAATTTCTTGGGATTTAGTGTGCGCCCGTTCCAGTTTTTTCATGATTTTTTCTTGCATGTCTCACATTTCCGCTTGCAATGAGCTACAAACTCTCATCGTTTTGAATTATACTCCAAGTTCATTTCGAAAAAAATATAGCAAAACATAATTTTGGCAAATCAAACCCATTAACCATTAACCAAAAACAACTAGATGAGAGATATGGTTTTATTGTAGAAAAAGCATTGACCACACGCTCATATTTCAGTGTTCTTTCACTGGGTATCCTCTAAGAAATTTCAAAACTATTCTACTTCTTTTATAACTTCATCAAAAGTTATAAAATCTAATTTCATTATGGTTCTTATGTATTTTAAATTATATCAACTAGAGAATTTTAAATTCTTGACGTCATATATTTAATTTGCATCGCTATGACTTTCTAATAACACCAGGTATCTAGTATAACAATATAGCTTATAGTTTAACAAGTACTTTAAATATTTGAGTGTTCTGTTTATTATTTTTCAACAATTCATACTTGGATTAATGATAAATCTACTCAACTCATTGATCGAGTATACAATATTTGGTCTTGTGCAATTCATAACATACATCATGCTTCCAATTATAAAAACTTATTTTCAACTTGATTTCACATGAAAACATCTAAAAAACATTATAGAAACCTCGATAATCCAATTCTCAACCCTAAATCCCCATTTAACCACTAAAAAAAGAAAAATAAATGAATAAAAAAGTTCATGAACCTTGGTCTACTTTTTCAGTCGTCGTTATAGGGTAACATCATCTTCATTGAACTTCTCTCACAAAAATAAAAATAAAAACACATTGATACTAATAACAACTTTTTTGTGAGCTAGAATATCACCATTCAAGCACTTTCTCTCTTCTTAGTCTTTTTTAACAACCTTCTCTTTCATCTCAGCATCTAAATATTGGAACATGAAACAATAAGAGTTTAAGATTAAAATATAAAAATTTAAAACATCATGGACCAAATAAATACATAAACTAAAATTGTAAGGACCAAATTGAAGTGTTTTACTCTAAAATGAAAAAAAGAACTATTTTATTTTTTTGTTAAATTTGATCATTCTTCTCTTAATGTTTTTAGCTACAACCTATAATTCTATTTCATAACATTTATCTTTAATTTATCATGAAATTATTAATTTATATTTTTTTATATATGAGAGCATGCATAGTGAAATAAATCTCAACATGTAAAAACATGTTAATATAACTTTAAATGATAAAATATAAAGAAATAAAGTTGAATAACCAATACAGGCATTGTAGAAATAAATGGTGAAATCCATAATGTTTTGAATAGTGAATTTCACTTTCACCACCCCTGTCCTTTTGTATTTATAATTATATATAATATAGCTATGGTATAAGTGTAATTTTTTAATATAATTTTAAAGATATTATTAAATTTTAGATTGGGTCTAGATTGAGAATAATAATATCCATACACAACTTTATTTTTTTAAGTTTTATTTAAACTTAAACTATTCATAAAATTTCTAACTCATTTCTTCGGCAATTCATTTGGTAATGTAATTGAAATTGTATTTTACTCCAATTATAGTTTTGAAAATATTTGGTTAATTAACACACACCATATTTTTGTATTTATAATTATATATAATATAGCTATGGTATAAGTGTAATTGTTTTTTATAATTTTAAATATATTATTAAATTTTAGATTGGTTATAGAATGAGAATAACAATATCCATACACAACTTTATTTTTTCAAGTTTTATTTAAAACTAAACTATTCGTAAAATTTCTAACCCATTCCTTCAATAGTTCATTTGGTAGTGTAATTGAAATTGTGTTTTACTTCAATCAAAGTTTTGAAAATATTTAGTTAATTAACACACATTATATTTTTGTATTTATAATTCTATATAATATAGCTATGGTATAAGTGTAATGTTTTTATAATTTTAAAGATATTATTAAATTTTAGATTAGCTTTGGATTAAGAATAACAATATGTACACACAACTTTATTTTTTAAAGTTTTATTTAAACCTAAACTATTCATCAAAATTTTAACCCATTCCTTCAGCAGTTCATTTAATAATGTGATTGGAATTGTAATTTACTCCAAACATAGTTTTGAAATATTAGGTAATTAACACACATCATAATTTTACATGGATTCTAATTGAAATTTTTTTTTTGAAACATTGATTACAAAAAACTATAATTTATAACTTTTTTTAAACCTATTTTTCAAACTGTAATTGTAAAAACTATCAAAATACTAAATACATATTTAGATCCCGCTTGTTTGTTGAAAAATAATTTTCATGAAAAATTGGTTCCTACAAAGTTGATAATTTTTTAATAATTAACAGTGTCATGAAAAATATATTGAAAATAGTTATGAGTGTTTCACAATGCCATGAAAAATAAACTTAAAAATAATTTATTAATGTTTTATTTTTTTTCAAGTTTATTAAAAAAATAAGGACCAAATTTGATAGATAAAAAGTTGAAGGATGATGAAATTAAAAAAATTATAATTTCATAAATTATTTCAAATAAAGTAAATAACAACTAAAAAAATAAGAATCAAATCTAACATATGAAAAAGTTAAAAAAATAAAATTAATTTTTTTTAGTTTCTTAAATTATTTTAAAAATAAATAAATAAAGATTAAATTTGACATATTAAAAAATTGAAAGATAATAAAATTAAAAAATTCTAATTTTATAAATTATCTCAAATAAAATATATAATAAAAATAAAAATATTTAATCATTATTTTTTTTATTTTTAAATTTTAAAAAGTGTTTTCTTGATTAAATAAAAAAATACTTTTCTTACTTGAAAGCTAATTTAAATTAATCATTTAAATGGTGGTCTAGTGATAAGAGTTTGTGATCAAAAGATTTGCTTTATCTGTAGTCTCAGGTTCGAGTCCTGTTGTTGCTTATATGATGGTCACTGGAGATTTACATGGTCGTTAACTTTAGGGCCTATAGAATTAATCGAGGTGCGCGAATCAAGGTGCGCGCAAGTTGACCCGAACACCCATATTAAACTAAAAAAAAAAATCTAATTTAAATTGTTTTAAAATCCCGGTTGCGGTGAGATTATCAATTCCCATCCCCTTCAGTGCGGAGACTTGCTTCTCAAATTCGGGGAGTCTTGTCGAGAATCGCTTGGTCCATCCCTTTAGTGCTCCGTCCACGACTGTGTCTGTCAGAGATTAACGCTCTCTTGTTTTCAGAACTCTCTATTTCTAGTTAATCGAAGATTCGAACACTCTGCTACCTATCCACACTCCACACTCCACACTCCACACTCCAGACTCCACACGCCCTTTAAAAATAATAACCCCAAACCCCCCTCTCAAATCTTATCTCATGCAATGAAATCGTCATCATCACCAACGGATTCAAGACCAAAATTAACACCTTTGCAGGTGTACGAATCCACTTCTACCTCAAGAAGATCTCCAAGATTAGCTCCACCAAACAACAATGTACCTTCAAAAACCCCCAAATCTAACAAACCCAAAACAACTCACATTTCCCTCAGACGATCTCCGAGGCTTGAACCCACACCTGCTTCTCCCCAAAGCGTTTCGAGGAAAAAGCACAGCCGAAACGTTTCTAAAACGAAATGCGCTGCTCGAAACGTTTCTGTTGACCGCAAAATCCCGTCGAGGTCCTCAAGGGTGGGGAATTCGCGCATGCAAAATGTTGCCGCCAACCGAACAGTTTTGTTGGATTCTTCAGCTTTGAGGAGGTCGCCGAGGCTGTCAAGTGCGGACATGGAGATTGTTGTTAGTGAACGAAACGCTTCAGTTGTTTTGGCGGATACAGCGCGCTTGAGGAGGTCCCCGAGGCTGGCAAATGGGTACGCGGAGGTTGCGGTCAGTAAAGTGAGGACTTTCTTGAAGAGAAAGAGAGTGTCTGACGAGATGTCAAGGTCACCGAGAAATCAAAACGGCCGATTGGACGTACAGTTTGCCTTAGTTCAGGTGTCGTTTCTCTTCTGCACGCTCTTTAGTCTGTTATTTTTTTTCTTTTGTTATGGATTGCGTACTTGTGTTTACTTCAATGTTAACAGTGGGCTCTTGATTTTCTGCAGAGTGAAAATTGCTCGCGCTTCATAGTAAAGTAATAATTTTATCACACAGTAAATTTATTTGGTCGACTTTTTACTGTTTTTTTTTAAATTTTAATTTTATAGCTGGTAGTTAGTAATTAGCTCATGCATGCTTGTTTTTTAGCGAAGAGAATGAAAGAAATTGTTTGAAAGTAGAATGCTCGAGTAAGGACTTATCAAAGGGGTCACCTGTAGCATGCAGTTCAGCAAATGCTAAACTGGGATGCTGTGAAAAGCGTGGTTGTCAGTCTGTTTTGTTGACAATTTCTGACTCTGAAGTAGGGGATTCGGGAGAGTTTGAAGCCAAACCGCTATTGCTTCCATGGCATGGAGATAAGGAGAGTCAAACTGGGATGGTAAAATGTGATGATGGCTCAAGTGTGTTTGAGGAGGAGCCGTTGAGGATGTCTCCAAGTTTTGATTTTGCAAATGAAAATGCTGTTATTAACGAGTCTCCCATAAAATCTTGTAAATGGTCCTCGGCATTGGATGGGGATGGGGATGGGGATGGGAATGGGAATTTTGAAGTGATATCTTGTTCCAGTGGGATTTTTTATTCGAAGGATGCATGCCCTTCTAAAAGGGTTAAAATTTGTGAAGAAAATTCTGTTTCAGGAATGTCAGATGAAAAGCTCTTGAGACGGTCTCCCAGGACAAACTCTATTGTTGTGACTGAAAATGGGGAAAACAAGTCAGGTAAGAAGCAATCTCCAAAGAAGAATTCTGGCAAAGAACGGTCTTTGGAGAAGGCTTCTTCAGGGAAGAAGCAGAAGGAACACAGAGGTAATTGTTCCCTGATTGGAGATCCTGTCCCCCATGATGAAGCTCAAGAAAGGTGGCATTGGCGATATGAAATGAAGGTGACTAATAAATTCTTGTTTCATTATAAATTTATTTTATCTTTAACTTGATTTTCAGTACATATTTGGCACTGTTTTTTATTGCACTTTTATTTCAGTATTAGGTAATTTGGGGGGCTCTAACAATCTAACTGGGTGATAATAGCTATATTTGTGCTTGGTTCATCTGACTTTTGTCTGTGAATTTATTGTTGCCACGTGAAAATTTGGCAACCATATAAGATCTTGTTGCAAATCTTAAGATAATCTGGTGTTGTGTTTTTTTGTTATTCAAACGTTTTAGATGGTCATCGTGGCATCAGAATTCTGTACTTCCTCCTGCTGGTAGATGTATATCAATTATGCCTGATTAACTGTAAATGAGTTTGTTGCACTAGAACACGAACTATTACTGATTTTCAAGGTAACTTCTGGTTGCAGTTTTTCTTCTATGTGGTTGTCACAGAAATCATGTGTCTTAATAGGTTATATAGGTTCTAATGCTGCAGGGCCTGTGCCTAACATCAATCTTACATGTATATCAAAAGATGATTGTCAATTTGATGTTTTTCTTTTCTTTTTCTGCCATAATTTAATTAAGAACTAGAACATGCAGCTTTAGATGATAAGGTAACCCCCCTTATAACTTGCATCTTGGCTATGGAAAACCCCTGAAATAGACCTGCTAAATAGCATGTATATAAGAAGTGAAGTACACTATACTATCCAAATAATATATAAGAGTGGTTGCTTGTGTTGAAGATTCTAGAATTGTCCTCCAACCAAACAGACCAGATTATCACATAAACAGCATGTCTAAGAATGCTGCCTCAGTCTGTTAACCAACAGTTTTGTGTCAGAAAAACCTCCTCTAGGATCTTAAGATTCAAACCTCTAATTCCGAGAGATTGAAAAAAGATTAGTTTAAAAAATTGGTTTCCTGGAGTTGCATTGCTGCTAAAACTGAAAAAACAAACTTACCAAAATGATTTGTTATGTGGCCTTTGCACCTGTAACAAGTTAGTAGTATTAGCTAATTAAGATTTCAGATCAAACAAGTGATATCTTATCCTTCCTAGTAAGTAGTGACTTGACATGCTCCATGCTCCATAACTTCTAGTGCATGAAATTATCGACATGCTCCATAACTTTAGTGCATGAAATTATCTGTAAATCATACGCTACTTGTTTTAATTCTATTTGCCTTAAGATTTTGATTATTCCAATATTCATGGCGGGCATCTTTGAGTTTGCAGAGTAAGAGAACCAAGCATCCAAGACTCGCTTTAGAGTAAGCAATCAGTTATGAGCTATTCTATCCGTCTGGTATTTGTTGTTTTATGTATCCTATTTCAATAATGTTTTAGCTTCTTATGGTTTTTTGCTTGCCAATTTTTGTTTATGCTCGTTTGTTCAGTGATGATGATGAAGATAAGGTTGTTTGGAATGTTGAATGCCATTACACTCAGGCTGATATTGAAGGTCGCATCATTAATCTTGGAGATTGTGTCTATGTAAAGGTAAATGCACCTATTTTTTATGAGAATTTACTGAAGATGGATATTTCTTTTCTTATGTGCAACATTACCATTTCATCTTCCTATCAGGTTAAATCATCATTATTTTGATGCTACTCATACTTTTGCTACCCTATGATTAGGCTATATTTTTGAGGTCACAAGTCGCATACCCTTGGTAGAAGCTGTTATTCTATGCATGTTATGTACGAGCTTCTTGTTAACGATATGGTGTCACATAATATGAACTCAAAATTCCATTACATAATAGCTGTATTTTGCTCCATTGCTTATTTCAGCTTGTCAGCCTCATTTAATTGACCAAGCATTTGCTTGGTATGTGTATATTGTTTGTCTCTCTTACAATTTTGCTTGCAAGAAAACACTCAGATGTGGGATGATATTCAGACTAAATGTTAATCCTCTAAATTTTTAATTAACAAGTTCTATATATTTTATTTTTTTTGTTACCTAATCATGCAGCATTTCTTTATTTTGCACTTGCCCCTCTGAAATTGATTTTTCAGGATGGTTGCTAGCACAGTTTGGATTAGCCTATTTCGTAGTAGAGCTTAGGCACAAGAATGGAGTATTGCATTGCCTACACTTCTTTTACTAAACTATGAAGGAAAAACGGTTTTGAGTTTTTTCAGAACCATTAATCTATCTATTGGAGCAATTTGTAGGGTGAAGGAGCAAAAAATCATATTGGTAGTATCTTAGAGTTTTTCAAGACAACAGACAGGGAAGATTATTTTAGGGTCCAATGGTTTTACAGAGCTGAGGATACGGTGAGTACATAAATTTTGTTGGATCGAATCATTTATTTATTTTTGTATTGAATTCTTCACTCTTCCGTCTCCTCAGGTGATGAAAGAAGCAGCTGATTTTCATGACAATAAGCGGTTATTTTATTCCACAGTGATGAATGATAATCCAATAGATTGCATTATTTCTAAAGTCACTGTTGTACAGAAATCACCTAGGGTAAGGTTCAGTCTTACTTCTAGATTTTTATCAACTTCCATAATCTTCGGGAAGGCTGCCTTTTGAAGTTTTTGTAGGCTTTGATGGCATCTCTTCCTTTTTTGCCCTAATTAATTTATTTTGCATGCTTATTTAATAAATTGGAACTTGTATCAGGTACATTTAAAATTTCATTCAACACCAGCGTCTGACTTCTACTTTGACATGGAATACTGTGTGGATTATTCGACATTTCGAACTTTGCTGACTCGTAAGAATTTAAATTCTACTCCTGGTACCGAGTTGCTGTTTGAGTCTTGCTGCAATTGCATGTCAAATGGAGGAAGGGAAGGAACAATTTCATCATTCAATGGAAGGCATGAGATATTGGTCAGGAACCAAGGTGCTTGATAAGCCCCAAACATCAAATTTCACATTTTTCATGCTTAGTAAATTTTGATCCCAACTGTTAGGTTTGTAGGTGATGAGAGGGAAAGAAAGAACCTTAGGATACTGAGAAAGAACAGCTAATAAGAGACAAATTCAACAATATCTTCGCTTCATTCTAATTCAAAAAACATAAAATTAAATATTGACGCATTAGTTGATTAAATCACCTCCCTTAATGCCACCAATTCTGTATCACAAATCTGAGTCTTGCGTGTGGAGGACAACATGGTGGAAAATAGTTCCTTTGGATCTTTTATTCTTTCCTCCAATACTTGCATCAGCTGGAAGATAGTCTATTGCGATAAGAGTGTTTATTCCAGTATGCAATTAGGTATTGTGGGTTACTGGTGCTTATCTGTTGCCAATCTTTTCTTCCTAGATAAAAAGGTGCATAGGTTGAAGCTAAAATAGTATCCTTGATCAGTATGATATACTGTTTGAATTACTGTCACCATCTATCCACCTCGGAGAAACAAAAAAAAACATATTCTAAAAGGGAAGATAACACTTGTATGTAAGACAAAATTTGAGCTGGTTGATGACAGTTTCATTGCAGTGTCTGAATGCTATAAATATAAGCCATTATTGTGTATTTTTGTTTGTTTTTGACTCTTTAATGATCAGATATTATGCTGGCTGGTGTGTTTGTAGGGAAGACAACACACTTTTCAAAAACAGCAGGATTAGATAGCATCTGATCTAACTATATCTTTAAGATAGTCCATCCATTAATGGTGTCTCTTATCTTTCTCCAACTAAATGAATTTCTCATACGCATCCTTTTATACGTTCTAGCATGGATACATTCATGTCAACATATTTATGTTCATTCACTCTGCATCAGCTGAATGGCATAAAAGGATGCATACAGCCAACCCCAACTAGTTTGGAATGCTCTTGTTGCCCCAGCTGTCTTTTAAGAAAGGCATCTGAATCACTGCAGCAACTAGGGCTTAGGACTTTCATATTATAGTGCTCTGTTCAGGAAGAAAAAACAAAAAAACAAAAAAAAATAATAAATTAACCAATCTTCTTGTGCACTCTATTAATCTATTTTTTGATATTTCACAGGCTAAAAGTAGGAAACATTCATCTTGTATTTGTTCCAATTTCTTTTCAAACAAATCTTTATAGTTCTGTTTCAGTAGGTGGTCCTTTCTTTTGTTTTATGCCGTGATGCTTCTCCATTTGGGAATGTTGACCTTAAGTGGTGGTCATCAGTCTCACTCCTATTCTTTTAAGCACAATATAGTGGAGGGCTTTTTTCAATTTTCAAGCTGGATTGGTTTTAACTCAAAGTAGTGTGTAAAAGAGCCTAATAAAAACCATTTTTTGGCATCTCACAAGTTTCAGGATTGAGTGGTACTTTCACTTTATTTTTGGCATCCTGCTGCTTTTGGTTTTCTTGAACAGCCTGGTAATTACCATGTGTTTGCATGACCTTGAATTCCTCCTTTTGTTCCATAAAATATACAAAACTGACTAATGAAAAGATGAAAGCTTTGAACCAGGCATGGCACTTATACATCTGATGTTCTGTCTCCAGATTGTTCATTAAGGGGACATGAGTTATCACCACTGCCTTTCTGTGATTCTCGTTCTGCAACTCCCAGTGATATTTCAATGGAAAACATGTCCACTTGTGGTAGTTACAAAGCAAAGTTGACACTACTAGATCTTTTCTCTGGCTGTGGTGGAATGTCAACTGGATTATGCCTTGGTGCCAAAGTTTCTTGTGTCGATCTTGTGACGGTACTTTCTTGAAATTTTGTAATGTTACTTCCTTGAAGTCAAGAAATTTCATGTAAAGCACACACATGATTGTTTTTTAGTTTTGTTCCCCTTTTATTTTAGAGATGGGCGCTAGACAGTGATGAGTCTGCATGTCAAAGCTTGAAGTTAAATCATCCGGAGACACATGTGAGTGTGCCTGATCTACCATTTGATCACTGCTAGTTCTTCTGTAAAAAAATGGAATTGTATGAGATATATGATGGTCTTAAATATAGGTTAGGAATGAAGCTGCCGAGGATTTTCTTGAACTATTGAAGGAATGGCAAAAGCTATGCAAACGGTATGCGGTCAATGATGTAGGAAGGACACATAAGTCACGGTCAATGGCATCAAGTATGTCAAAACAAAATAAAAATTCTTCAAATGATGATGATATTGCTCCTGGTGAATATGAAGTCGCTAGGCTTGTTGACATTTGTTATGGGAAGACCGATAAGAGAGGAAAGCGTGGGCTGAAATTTAAGGTACTTCACGACAATTGCCATTCTCTAAATTTCTGTTGGTTCACTGCATAAGACATCATCTTTCATACCCCAAACTTTATAATTAATGGGATGTTAATTTTTATAACTGCTTTTCAGGATCAATTCGCATTAAATAAATAAACGATTCCAAATGGTTGTTATTAAGGGAAGTCCTTGTCTCGCACTTCTGAGAGTCAAGCTGATGATCTTGATATCATTTTTAGCATTAAAAATATAAACTGATAAGTTTGCAAAAGTATAGAACATATTGTATTAGAAGAATTTTGGACTTTGTATTGATATAAAAGCATTAATAAGTAAAATTAGTGTTTAAGTACCTATCCTTTTTCCTCTCAAATTTTTAATAGTGAAGTTTACTTGGGTTTTGACTACTTTCTGCTTAAGTCTACAAGCATGTTCCCTAAATAATTTTAGAGGTCAAGTATTAGAACATGTTTAAAATAAATGGTAAAAAAGGCGTGAAATTGCACGTTTAAATAAATGAAACTTTGTTTTCTCTTAAACATCATGGGTCATAATTCATATTCATTTTTTTGTTTGATATTGTAGTTTGGTGAAGATGATTTTCTACTCATAGCTATTTCGTTAGGTGCACTGGAAGGGTTATAGTACCAGTGAAGATTCATGGGAACCAATTGAAGGCTTAAGGTATGCTTTTTAGAATGCAATATTTCTGCTTGACTCTGTCCAATATTACCTATTGATTTGAAAATTTTCAGTAACTGTGAACATTCTATACGGGATTTTGTAAGAGAGGGGTTCAAATCCAAGATCTTGCCACTTCCTGTGAGTTCTCGTTCACTGTTGCTACAAGTTGGGATGCTGTCTAAACTTTTATACCAGCATTTTCCTAATGAATCAATATGTACCAGGGTGATGCTGATGTGATTTGTGGAGGTCCTCCATGCCAAGGGATTAGTGGCTATAATCGCTATAGAAATGTTGATTCTCCACTTGCTGATGAAAGAAATATTCAGATTGTAGTCTTCATGGACATAGTGCAGTTCTTAAAACCTAAATATGTGCTGATGGAAAATGTAGTTGACATCCTTAGATTTGACAAGGCTTCGTTTGCTAGATATGCTTTAAGCCGATTGGTGCATATGAAATACCAAGCAAGGCTTGGCACTGTTGCAGCTGGTTGTTATGGTCTTCCACAATTTCGGCTGCGTGTTTTCTTGTGGGGAGCTCATCCCAAGGAGGCAAGTTTCATAATTCATGGTGTCAATCATTATGATATTTTATAGTGAGCTTGACCCATTCATTTCCCCAAAACTTGTATTTAGAATAAGTCTATAAGAAGACCATTTAAAATAGAAAAAATGAACAACCATTCTTATGTGATGTAAGTAATCTTCATTGGTCAAGACAACATGAAATTTCAATTGCTAAAAGACGTAACATTCATCAGGCATATATGACAGTTTGAATATCTTGTTCTCTTTGTGATGTTAAATGACCATCTAATTGTTTTGTTGCTTTCTTTTCCCCTGCAGAAACTGCCTCAATTTCCACTTCCTTCTCATGATGTTATTGTCAGATATTGGCCTCCACCTGAGTTTGAGGTATCAGTTTTCTTTCACAAAGGTCTGAAATCACATTTATCTGCAGCCTATAGTTAGTTGATGATTTGATTGGTTATTGCAGCGGAACACTGTTGCCTATGATGAAGATCAACCTCGTGATGATCTAGAAAAAGCCACAGTTCTTCGTGATGCCATTTCAGATCTTCCAGATGTAGGTTCACTGTATGCTGTATTTCCATTTATTGATGGACAACTTTAGTAATTCTATTTTACTCTCATCTTACTTGATGTTAAAGGTCACAAGCCATGAAACCCGTGAGGAAATGGCATACGACAAGCCTCCAGAAACTGACTTTCAACAATTCATAAGGTCAACAAGAAATGGTAATGTGATTACTCTTAAATTGCAAAATTTGGTAATATTAATAGTCTGAATTACTATACCAGAGGCATCACAATATTATCTTTTGTAAATGTAAATGTGGATACGGTTCACTGTCTAAATTTGGGTGATGAAATAATTGAAATTTTAGTATTACTATGACAAGCGACTTGCATAATTAGATTTTGAGCTTATCTTATCTAGAGTAGAGCCATCTGTAAATTATATAGTTATATATCAGTATTATAGGGATCCATCTCAACTCAATTAACTAAGTGGTAGTTTAATAAGCTGAAGTTCCTATGTATACAATTTCTTCCATCTATGGGAAATCTTTTGTTTTTTACTGTTTAAGGCCACACCAGTGCCTCTCTACATTCAAGCTGGATATAGGCTAAACCATCTCAAATGGTCCTCTTTTATCTTCAATTGGTTCTCATGGTAATCCAATTCCTTCTTGTCTTCGTTCTGTTCCATTTTCCATCTCAGTTATGCTTATTGAACATGATGATTATGTCCGACAATTTCTAGTAAGAAGCATAATTGGTCAAATGGTGAAAACTTCCAACTTAGTGGGTTCTTAGGTCACATAGTAATCTAGTTGTGCATCTGGAGTTCAACCGTTTTGCTTTGACTCTATAGCTAACAAGCATCTGCCAATTTCTAAGAAGCATTTGCAAATTCATTGCTTATATTCCTTGGGATAATTTACTCTGAAGCTGCAGAGACAGTAATGGTCTATGAGAAAGCAAACGACTGAATATGTTTATGGTTTCTTTTGACCATTCTCTTCTTTCTTACTTCCCCTTGATTTACTTTTTGTTCTTTTATTCCACATCCTGTCCCTGTGAGTTCTCGTTCATTATGAGTGTGTGTACTAAATGTTTAACATTACCAAGAATATAATAAAATGAGGTAGCTAAGAAATAAATTAAACTTTTCATCTCCATTTTTTGGGTTATTAAATAAATTAAACTTTTAGAACATTTTCACATTAGAGAAGTTATAGAACTTCGGCAATAAACCAATAAAATAATGTGTCAAAACAGAAATACTTGACCATCTTGGTTCTCTTTACCTTTCATGCCAAAAGTTCTACATGCTAAATGAAAGAAAAGCAAAATGCATGTCAAGATTCAGAATTTAGCAGTATAGATCTATTCAAATTGCAGGGAACCTTATCCTAACAATGTTTCATTGGGGCCAAATTTGAATTTTATGAGACCTATATTTGAGTTTGGTGGTTGTCTGAATCCTTTGTTGCTTTTTGCAAACAAGCTTATGCCTTTCATTGTCTTAACGTGACTGTTTAATCTCAACCCGATAGTCTTGTAAATTGTGAGAGATAATGACAAATACTGGCAATAAAGTAGTGACAAATTCTTGTGATAAAGTTGATGGGTTTGGAGCTCAATCAAAAGTAGTCCATGAATGAATTTTTTGTAAAATTTAATGATATGGCGAGTTTGTTTCTATTTCCACACTGCATGAGCACCTGAAAAATGGACTCTTAGGTGGCTCAACCATAGATCTGTACATCTTCTCTTTGCATTTAGATCTACTATTGCTATAGATAGATATGATACTCTATCCTTTTTGTTTAAATTGTTGCATTGCATAATAGTAATAGTATCAATTCCTTTGCATGCATTTAAGTTAACATATTCTCCTTCTTTTCCTATATGCTGCTAAAGTTGCAATACATTTATTAAACTTGTTTCTGCTTAATTTGAACCCTTTTGAGTTTGGACTCTAGGTTGCTTTCCCACTATTCAACTTTCAATTAACTCAAGCTCTTTTTAATCTACTAGAGTTGTTGCCACAAAAAGTTCAAGTCATAGTGTGTCATCTGGAATATGCTTAATTTTTTTTATCCATCATCAGAGAAAAAAGATAAAGATTCATGGCAGGTTTTGCTGTCGGTTAATAATGATAAGATTTAAAACTATGTTTTCCCCAATTGTATTCATGCAAGAAACTACCATATTGTTCATATAATTTTATCACAAGTTGACGAGTTCTTTCCAAACTGGAGTGTAAGCCAGATGGAAGAATGAAAATCGTTCTCCTATTTAAGGTTGTCAGCTTTTGGACCTTACATTTGGTGAAACATGCATTTGTATATTTTAAAAATAAGTTAAAACTTTGGGAGAGTTCATGAAGCTAATTGCTGACTACATAATTGTTTTTTAATCTCTCTCTTCTGGTTCTGTAGAGATGACTGGTTCTGAGCTCAGTGGAACAAGAATGATCAATTTCCTATATGACCATCGTCCTTATTCATTAACTGAAGAAGATTTTGCTCGAGTTTGCCAAATTCCTAAAAAAAAGGTTGGATAAATATGGATTCTGTGGATTGGTATGCTGAGATTCATTCCTTGATTTTCTTTCTCATGTAGAAATTCTTTTAGGGAGCAAATTTCAGGGACCTACCTGGTGTGGTTGTAGGAGCTGACAATGTTGCCCGGCGTGATCCAACGAAAGAGCAAATGTTGTTGCCATCCGGAAAGCCCCTGGTTAGTGATTTATTGCATTTTCCTTTGACAGATCGACTCTTTTTTTCAGTTAATGATTGTGAAATAAATTGCAGATAGGAATGCATGTTTTAACTTATTTTCCTGCATTTTGAATTATACAATGAAATGATCTATAGTTTTACAATTATTGTCTCCTAAACTCTTTACTTATTCTGTTATAAGAGAAGTTAACTAGAGACAGTTAAATAGTTCTGTAGATTCATTGTGCTCCAAGATATATACGTGAATACTTCTAAACAACAAAATGAAGGGAATTTGCAGTCAATTTGGCAGCCGGCCTCAACAATGGAAGAGAAAGCATTGATACTTGATCAATCCTTTCTGTGCAGCCAGCTCCAAACACACTTTAATGGCTTCAAGTTGGGTTCAAGATCATGTCTTGTCCCTGCCAAATTAAACAAATATTTTCCCTCAACCAGAACTATCACTCGCATTTAAAGACTAACCACCTGATCATTACGTTAATAACCGTTTGGAAGGAAATCAACATAGTCATATATTGATCTCTTTTCAGCTAAACATCCAAACTGCACTTAGTAAATACCTGCTTATTGTTGGCGGCCAAGAAATAATAGAATAAAACATATCAATCCCATGTTTATTTCTGAAATATACTTTAGCATACAAAAAATGATTTGGACAAGGGGGAGAAGAACAGATAAGGTAAATGGGATTTGAAGTACTAAAATATTTCATAAAGCTATTGGGAGGTGGTTAAACAAAACGAGCTTGTTGTAAGGAACAGGAACAGACCAAAAAGTATTGAAATTTGTTGACTGGGTGAAAGGGACTGCATTATGGCCGTTGTAAATTAGGACTTTGATGTCATGCTTAGTGGGCACTGGCACTCATTTAAGTTGTGTTTTATTTGCTTGTAGGTACCTGATTTTGCCTTAAATTTCGAAGGAGGAAAGTCTAGAAGGTTACAGTTTTTCTCCTGTTTCCTCTCTTATAAATTTTTTTCAAACATTTTAAAGATCTGAGTATCTGTTTAGGCCATATGCGAGATTATGGTGGGATGAAACAGTGTCGACTGTTGTTACTTTTCCGGATCTTCACAGCCAGGTCCCTCCTTGCTCTTGTTTAAGCTTATAATCATATATTTTTTTATTGTAATAACTCTTCATGCATTTGTAGGCGGTGATGCATCCAGAGCAAGATCGAGTTCTCACCATACGAGAATGTGCTAGGCTGCAAGGTTTTCCTGATTATTATAGATTCTGCGGGACAGTTAAACAAAGGTGAGTATATTTCTTCAGAAAATTTCTATTTTTTTTCCTTCTCAAAAACATCTGACAGCGTCTGTGTGCATACTTTTGAAAAGAAAAGGAAGACATTTTTTAACCAGTGAACCACCTCGAAACTGACCTAGTGCTCATAGCAGGTCATTTGAAAATTGAAACTGTTCAGAAAGAAAGAAACAGAAACCCAATCAGAACTAGTGAAAGCTTGTCAAAACAATCTGGTTTGACTGGATTGGTCCGAGTGGCACCAGTCTAAAATCTTTGGATAAGAGTTGTGGAGAATGATAATTGTCACTTGACATTAGACTAATTTAGCATGTGTATTAGTTATATTCCTTTGGTTGTTCCTAATACATGTGAACTTAAGTTTTTAGTTATACCTATTATATGTTTCCATTGAAGTTATTATTGCTATTATTATTATTTTAAAATTTCATGAAGGACTTAAAAATTTAATATATCAACAATCTATCATTACTTTGGCATAATTATAGGCTAATACATATAGTTTAGATGCTAGCTTAACTCAAATAATTTATAGTTAAACAAGCGGGTTGACCAATTACCTGCCAGTTGACCCCGTTGCTTGATCACCCTATCTGTTTTCAAAACAGCGGCTGTGCAGCAACTGCTTTTGGATTTCTCAAAAGGTTTTGAATAAAAGCGAGGCTGAAAGTTGTGCCCTGTTTATATGCTTTAGAGCAGTGGTCCAATCGATGTTTGCACAGCCCTGTTAGTTTTGGCTAGTGAATTTTGTTTCCATAACTGGTTCTTTGAGTGATGAAATTGCTATTTCCTACCTCCTATAAAGTGTATACACTGTCCTGTTCTCAATCTCTTGTGTATATGTATGCGCGGGCGTGCAGTGACTGCAGTAACGAGCATGGTGTTTATATGACCAACTTCTGAACTTTTTTGCAGGTATCGTCAAATTGGAAATGCAGTTGCAGTTCCTGTAGGTCGTGCCTTGGGATTCACGTTGGGGTTGGCATTTCAAAAACTAAGTGGGGATGATCCACTAATGACATTACCTCCCAAGTTCTCTCACTCAACTAACCTTCAATTAGCTAAATCACTGTTTCAGAAGGCTGAATAATATTTACTCGCACCGCAACCTTTCAGAAGGCTGAATAATATTTTTCCACACCGCAACTCTGTCATCCATCTCATTACACGCTGCATTAACGACGAGTTTTGCTTGCTGGGCCATTCCTTTTTCCTCGATCTTTTCTACCGGGAGAGGCAAGCTCGTGTCATTTTTTCATTGTAATTGGATATCTGATTTTTTGCATAAAGAAACTCATTGAATATCAATGAGAAATTTGTAGTTCGGATTTATTGTTTCAATAAAACGCCTGATGGCAACTGGAAAAAAAAGGTGTGTTCTTGTCAATTTGTGAGTATTTATCGAGCCCCAAATTATAAAGAA
>Ga0325402_1001943_pt1 | contig 17691 bp, 8 predicted proteins | sample PopdelMetagenome_22_FD_207212 | JGI IMG/M metagenome (GOLD analysis project Ga0325402, IMG submission 207212) | Populus deltoides microbial communities from Bellville, Georgia, United States - Xylem-PdKOR-R3 | ecosystem: Host-associated > Plants > Phyllosphere > Stem > Wood/Secondary xylem... | reverse complement strand
TCAGGGAAAATAAAAATAATGAGAAGTTGAATGGAAGACGAGTGGAGTAACAATGGCCCTTTTAACAGCCACCAAATTGCTTTTTTATGATGTTGTATTGTTTTATCTCGTTCGAGAGGAGAGGGAGTCCGGTATTGGAAAAAAGAAGATAGTTATTATGGCCATTAATGGCATGTGATGTTTTGTTGATTTAATCAACATGATTATTACAGGTGGAATAATAATGGTCGTTTCAGCCGTTATTGTTTTTTTTTAAATTAATTCAAGTTAATTTATCTAAGTTAATTTATCTAACTTGTAACCCAATTATTATAAAAGATTAAAATTATGGTTGTTGGACAGTATTACGAACTATGAAAGCAGTAGAATTCGTACTATTCATTCACTGTACGCAATTTAGGTACACAGAGGTCCCCTCCTTCTCTCCCCCCTCTCTGTTATTAATTGCTTCTTTGAAGGTGCAGTTGCGATGCTTTCAGTGGAGCAGCTGCAGTGGCTGAGTACTAGCTAGCCTTCATTTTAAGCCGCCTGTTCTCATCTCTCCTCATGAAAATAGTTCTTTCATTTTTTTGTTCCACCGCGATTGGATTGGTTACTTTTTTAACATGCAAGAAAAACATTTTGGTATTGGTAATATTTTCCGTAGTAATTTTTTTTAATTGTGTGGAGATTAACTCGGTATAATCTAAATAATTTTATAATTTAAAAATAATTTTAATAATTAATAAAAACATAGTTTGATTCATAAAGATTCAAAATAATATCTTTTTCTGAAAAATAATATTGAAACGACAACATATTGAAGCAATCCAAGCCAACCTTGAGTTAACCAGTCAAATCTTTGACCTGAATCATGAGTAATGATAATTCCATATAAAATAAATCAAAACAAATTATAAATCTCAATTTTTAATTAATCAAATATTAAATAATAAAATTAAAAAATAACAAAAATATTTGACCTGAGTTAACATGTCAAACTATGATAACTTTATAGAAAGTAAATCCAAACAAATTATGAAGCATAATTTTCAATAAACTCATTGTCGAAGGTTAAAAAAATCAATCTAAAAATAGGACATAATAAAACGATTTGAGTCTATCTAAATTAACCTGCAAAATATTTGACTTGAGTCATAAGACCGAAATAATCTTATAGAAAACAAACCAAAATAAATCATGAAATTTAATTTATAATCAACTCCATCCTGAATGATGAAATTGAAAAAATATCAATAAAAAAAACTCAAGTCAATCGGGTTAACCCGTCAAATCCATGACCTGGATCATGAGATTAAGATAACCTCATAAAAAAACTAAAATAAATCATGAAGTTTAATTCTCAATCAACTTAATGTTAAAGGATAAAATTAAAAAAAATATCAATTAAAAAAACATAAAAAAACATGAGTTTATTGAGCTAACCTACCATATACCCGTAATATAGGTTATAAAACCTAGTCAACTATAATAAATTATAAAACTCGATACCTAATAAACTAAATGTTAAGGTATGAAATTAGGGAAATAAATATAGATTTAGAAGGAAAAAAAACACTATTAAAATGAATAGTATTGTGTGAGGTGGTGCACAGTAAAAGCACCACCTCTTTTAGTTTATACTATAATATTTATTAATTGTATTTGGTAATATAGTGCAAAATGCTTTTTAAAAGTATTTCTCATTTGAAAATACATCAAAATAATTTTTTTCAGTTTTTTTTAACATCAATATATCAAAATCAAGAAAACATTAAAAAATAATATCAACTTGATCTTTTTTAAAAGAAACATATTTGAAAACACAATACCAAACAAATACTTATAAGTTATATTGTGTATTCCATTTAATCAGCCTTTAATTTAATTTGATTTTTTTATATGAAGTTGACATCTTTATATCAAAATAATTTTTAAAAAATATTCAACATTATCATATGGTCAGCTGGTCAAGGTGCTTGGTTTGATTATTTTTTACAACCAAGGAAAGTCAAGGCACGTGAGAGATCGAGCAGAAATGCCCCAGCTTGCATTTCTATTGCGTGTGAGATCCTACACTAAACAAAACCCTATAATATTGTCGACCAAATTTATTTATATATATTTTTTTTTTGACAAAACTAGCATCATCTCTTTACAAATCCTGGCTCTAAATTGCTAGTTTTGTATAAATTCCAACAAGGGATACACACACGCATGGTCCATTAATATTTTTCAAAACAAAAGAATTCCTTGTGTAATGAAATTAAATATTGTTAATTTGACCATGGTCATAGATGATTATTGAATTGAATTCAATTGATGATTTTTTTTTCTAGTTATATATATATATATAAAACTGGTCATATCTATTTATTTTTATGTTTTAAAAACGTTTTTAAAAAAATTAAATTGTTGTTGTTAATTTTTTTAAAAAAATATATTTTAAAAAGTAATTATAACTATACAAACAACAAGAATGATCATTGAATGATCATTGAAGATAACAATTTCAAAGAAGATAACAATTTCGTGGAAAGTTAATGATCATTGAATGGCAAGGGAGAAAGCAGAGAGTTAGGATCATGGCAAAGACAAGACTCATACGCATTTAGCCAAGTAATTTATGGTATAAGTTCTACGATAAGATAATGCTTTCTTTGAATGGATTGGGGGGGCGAAACAAAATTCCATGGAGGCTGTCAAAATCAAGTGCATTATTATGACTTTTGGGAGTGAGTTGAGTTTTCGTTCCAGCACTGCAGATGATTTTGCTACAACATATTCAGATTTATGTCATACAACAACCCTTTCTTTTTCTTGACTTGAAATATTTGTTTTTTGTCGGTTGTAATACATTGCGACAACATATATATATATATATATATATATATATATATATATATATATATATATATATATATATATAAGTCCAACTTGGAATTAAATTTCATCAGACAACTTGTGAAATGCTCTTTATTCGTGATTTTTTTGGTATTTATTGTCTTATTATAGATATGGCAAAGCCTTTCCCAACAAATTTAAATTAACAAGAATTTTAAGAAATTTCTTATTGTTAACAAGATAATATTAATGGAAAAACCTATTTTCTAGAAATTAACATATATATATTTTTTATAATATTAATTAAGTGTGTTAATCAAAAGATACTAGCCATTTAGAACTAGTTTGGCAGTGTGGTTGTGGTTGCTTTTCAAATAACTTTTCGTGCCGAAATGCATGCTAATAATTTTTTTTATTTTTTAAAAATTATTTTTGATATCAGCACATCAAAACGATTCAAAACATATTAAATTTTAGCAAAAAAATTAAATTTTTTAGAAATGCGATTTGCACCGCGTTCCCAAACGATTTCTTAATAGATGATTCCTGAAAAGTTGAATGGTTGTTTATATGAAAATAAAATCATTCTATTATAAATGAGATAAAAAATAAAATAAAAATATAATAGAAAAAAATTAGTGATAAAAATTAACAATTTCATTCATACATATTTTTTCTCGAGATGTAACATTTCATATAATATTGAGTATATATTAGTACTGATACTATATATATATATATATATATATATATATATATATAATCATGGATAATTCCGAATTATTTAACAATCTACTTGATGTTCCTTTGAAAATGATAAAAAGAAAAAAGAAAAAAGAAAAAAGAGAGAGGTTAATCTCCTATTTTATCATATGTTATATGCACTACCAGAAAATTGATAAATACAAATGGAAATACCGATGGAATATTTTCGTCGGTAAATTTTGGAGGGATTTTACCGACAGAAATATTCCCTCGGTATATACCGACGGAATTAAATTTTTTTTTAAAAAAAAGATAACATGTCATTTTTACCAATGGAATTACCGACAGAAATACCGATGAAAAATTCCATCAGTAAAATCCCTCGATAATTTCGTCGGTAAACTGTGAACACTATTCATCATGTCAATTACAAAGGGAATCACCGATGGAATTTTCCGTCGCTATTTTCCAGAGAGTGTTATTTGGCGGTTTTATGAAAAAATTCAATTAATTTAAATTTTTCATTTAAATATTACAGACGGAATCACCGACGGATTGAAAAACCCTCGGTAATTGTTGGCAGTTTCTGAAAAAATTTTACGAAATTGAAATTTAAATTAAATATTACCGATGGAATTACTGACGGAATAATTAAAAAATATTAATATTCAATTATCTGTCGGTAAATCCGTCGATAACGCGCGCCAATAAAAAGCTTCAATCCCCTTATTTCACAAGAGACAGACTCATTTCTTCTCCTTATTATTCTTCTTCTTCTTGTTCTTCTACTTCTTCTTCTTCTTCACTATATGTAAAAAACATCAATATATATTTCTTTCTCTTCTTTTCTCTCCTCATCTCTTTCTCTTTTTCTCCATGCTTGGGTATGTCTTCTTCTTCTTCTTTCTTCTTTTATCCTCTTAGTTTTTTTTTAATTAATATGCTTAACGAAATTTTTTTTTCCTCCTTAACTTCACTTGCAACTACATTAAGGTAAGATTTTTCTTTTTTCTTTTTTTTCATGATTTTTTCACTATATTTGTTTTTTATTTTATTTTTAATTGTTTTTGTTCTTAATAATTGTATAAATGTTGTTGTGAGATTTTTTTTTCATATGAGATAAATTTTTAGTTGATTTATTTATAGGATTTTTAAATTTTTAGCAATTGCAACTTTATTTTTTTCATATGAATTTTTTTAGTTGAATTTATTTTTTTGTTTTATTTATTTGTTGCAAATTTGTTTGAGTTGATTTTCTTATTCTTTTTTCCAAGCATTTTTTAGTATATATTATACAGTGTTAATTTATGTTAATTTAATTATTTTATAATTTTATAAAATGAATTTTTTTAAAATGTTTTTAAATAATTACCAACGGAAATTCCATCGAATTCCGTTGGTAATAAAAAATATTATTATCGAGGGATATACCGATGAAATGGAGCAGATAAATTTATTTTTTATTACCAACGGATTTACCGATGGAAAAAAAATTACCGACGAAAGATTCACCGACGAAGCATTTCCGTCGGTAAATTAATTACCGACAGAATATGTGTCTTATACCAACGAAAAAATTTTATCAGTAAAACTGTTAAATCTTATAGTGATGAACGGAAGCTAATATTACAATGCCACGATTTCTTAATTGACAAAATTAGCAAAATTTACTAACTTAATTAATTAGTTAATTACAAGTTTGAAGAAGAAACTTACATTGTTGAAAAATAAATTTATAAGCATTTAATTAGGAATAAGCAGCTCATTTTTCTGCTCACGCTTTCTTAAAAACAATTATGATGAAGAGCTTTTTTAAAAATGCTGACATAAATTTAAAGGATAATTTTGTATGTGTATTTTTATATGTCTTTTTGAAGGAAAAAAAATGATTGTTTAAAATGTAATTGCTGAAAATCAATATTATATTTTTGTTTGATTGAAAATAAAAGACTTTAGTGAAATATGTATTTATTAATTATGTTTGGTTTATGTATGGGATTCATGAGAAATTCCAAGACGTTTACTATTACACCCTGATGACTTAAATTCTACAAGATCAAATAATAAACTTAAACTTATTAAAAAAAAGAGTAAAATATTGAATAAAATAATAAAAAATAAGAGAGATTAAGTATAAAAACAATGCTAGATTTCCCTTAAAAAAACCGCATTCTCTAGTTTTGAGATATATGATATTCAAAAAAACATTAAAGTACTTGAAAATTTAATATTTTATAGCGAACAAAAATAAATAATTCTCACATTCAAAATATTTTCAGTAAGGAAATTTGAGATTCCTTGATACTAAATAACCCTTTCGATGCCAAATGGGAAACACAAGAAACTTAAAACTAGAGGTTCTATGACCTCTGGTGGTGATGACCAGCGCTGGATTATTCATGCAGCCGAGCCCAATCAAGCCGGCTATTGAGCTCCTTGATTTACTACCTTGCCGCCATGATGTCATCACAGGAGGATGAGATGACGTCATACACATCTAACCAGCCTTCTGGTGAACGCCACGTGGTGGAATTATCGGCATACAGATAACTCCAAGCTCCCGCTAGCCCATCGCTTTCACGTGAACCTCTGGCGCGTGTGAGCACATCTATCGCTGTCTTCCTAATCTAATCACATAATTGACTCGAGTGTAAGAGTAATGATACTTGATTGATCTATAATTAGGAGCAAAAATCAAGGGAAAACTAGATCCATCAAGCAAGATGAATGTTTGAATACACTCCCAACATTATCATTTGAGTTTCTCTAAACAATATTATAAATAATAATTTTTTATATTAATTTGATTTAAAAGATAAAAGTCTTTAATTTACAACGTGTGTGTATAATAATAATAATAATAATAATAATAATAATTGGACTATAAATAATATATTTAAAGTTTATCAAAATATAAATTAATTTAATTACTGAAAGTTGTTTCGAGATATTAAAATTAAAAAGGTAAATTATCAAGTAGTTATAATTTTTTTAAAATAATAGTTATTTTTACTTGTGAAAAATTCAAATTATTAATTTTAAAATGAAGAATTTAGATTTACCCGAGAAGTCAAGTCCATTAATATGGTCTTATTTATCCATCCACATGAAACTCATAATAACCTATTTTATCGTGAGTCCTCTCGAAATATCTACTATTTATTAGCATCAATTGTTTTTTGAAAAAAGAATCTATATTCTTGTGGAGGCAGTAATAGAGACGTGCTGTGTCGCGGTTGGAACTTGTATTCTCACCCAAAGTTTTGTTGTTTGCTTCAATTTGCACTATCAGAACTCCTTTTGAGCATCATGCTCTGTCTCTCTCTCTCTCTCTCTCTCTCTCTCTACCTTTTTCATTCTCATAAAACTCCTTTGCATTGCAGCCTCAAGAATCTCTTTAATAGGTAAACATACTGCCACCCTTTTGATCTCAGAGCTTATCCATCCATTACAGTCATGGACAACTATCATATTGACCTGGTAGGTGGTGGTGTGCAAGAAAGAAAGGGAACAAAAATAGCCAAAACCAAGAAAAAGCCTATGAAAGTAGTGTACATATCCAACCCCATGAAGTTCAAGATTAGTGCATCTGGATTTAGGGCTTTGGTTCAAGAACTCACCGGCCAAGATTCTGAATTGCCAGACCCTACTAAGATTGTGGACGATGATGATCATGGTGTCGGTGGAAATTATCAAACGGTTTCAAATGCTTCAAAAACTGTTGTTGATGATCACTGTGCACTAGAGGTCCCCACAAAGGATCCTAGTCAAGAGCAGCCTGCAAGACAAGATGCTCCCTTTGGGTCTTTCGATGACGTTTTTATGCCTCAGATGTTAGAGAATGTTGCTGGAATAATGCCATCAAATTCATGGTACGAAGCTTACTCATATGGATATGGTGAGAAGCCTTGCAATATAATTTGAGTAAGCTCTCTTTGGTGGCTTCTGTTCTTATCTGTGGCATGGTTGTTCCATGTAATATGTGATTAATCATGTAGTTCATGTCTCTTTGTGTGAGAAATTAACATTGCTCGATGTAGTTAATTTGATGTTGAAGGGGATTGCAACTAGCTAGCAAGAAGTGTTCATGCTAATAACAATTTGCTTCCTTTATCTCTAAAAGTACCAATTACTTAACTTTCAAGTGTGTTTAATTTGATAAGATCTCTTACAAGTTGTGCTGAAGATCCAAGCATAAGATCCAAGCTAGGAGAAGTGCAAGAAACATTGCTTTGGGACCCAACTTACTTAACAAAATATATAGAAACAAGCAAGGTCCATCACAAAAGCTCCAAGCCAGAAAATAGCTATAGCTAGCTAGGATGGAAGACCTCACAATGAATCCAAACACTCCTAAATCAATATTGAAGTGGTCGTTCTCTGTTGAAAATACAGTTAGCTAGGGACCTAAATAAAAAGTTAATGGTTCAACTTGTGCCTCTTCCAAGGAATCCTCAAAAGCAATTAAGACTTTGATGGTGAAACCTCGACCAAGTGATCAAGATATTTTTATCAAGGGAATAAAAAATAAAAAAATATAGTAAATTAATTATACTATCTGCTTGAAATTAATAAGTAGCCTCAAATTTCCAGCAGAGCAATGATAAATTAATGAATTCATGATCTGATTGCTAGCTAGCTAGCTAGCTAGCTGGGCCAAGAGATAGATGAATTGTACATCCACAGGAAAAGTTGCCCAGATAATGCGGCACAGCACTGTAGTTGTTTGCTAGCATAGCTTGGTTCCCACTCTCAATGTACGATTAGCTTTGGAGATTTATTAGGACTTGTCTTTTGTCTAACTTAATTTCTTTGTCTCTTCTACCTTCTAGGGTTCATTGAATCCAGTTTAGGAAAAGATTACTGTTACCTGTCCGGAGAGGATCGGAAGAGACTGTACAAAGTCCACTGGCTTGCTAGTACTCTCCCTCTCTTCCAAACAAGGGCAGATCACACACACTTTCTCTCCATTTGGATGCATGCATGCATGCATTTTTTCTAAATTATATTTATTGTGCCTTTCTCAAGTCCTTCGTATTTTTAGCCCAGTGGACAAGTGGGAATGAACTCATAAGACATGTATAATCGTGGCAAGGTGTCCCACGTCCGGATTGTTTTGTCGACATTTTTATCTGCAGGGTGTACACGGGTTTTAATTTTCGAGAAAAAAACCTAAGGCAAAAAAAGAAAAAAACTAGCTCTAGCTCATATTAGACCTCGACTGTTCTGTGCAGCCATCATACTGGAGTTAGGGAATTGTGTTTTCTACACTTGCTAGCCACACTCTGTACGTGCCATGTGGAATTAGTGAAAGTTTAATACAATACTGGTAGCCACAAATTCTTTTTATCAAGGATTTCTAAGTACACTCGGATTTTTTTTGGCCTTTCCATTGATAATAACACTTACGAATTGAAATACAGCACATATTTTAATGCAATTGTGATGCATGAGTAGATTAATTTCTCTATACCATGACATATATCTTTTCCCTGCCTTCCCTTTTGTTTTGAAATGATAAAACCGGGTTGCTAGTCTTTCTTCATATTTCATTCGAGATCATGGATGAAAATAATATAAATTATATCATATAAATTCATCTAAAAGCTCAAAATTTTAGATAAGATGGTTCTTTAATATGTTATTAGAGTTTCACTGACTAAACAATCACGAGTTTCAATCTCACTACTTCAATTTTATTTGATAAAAATTGAGTATGAAGCAGTGTGAAATCTAAAAACCTTTCACTTAAAGAAGTGTGATGAAGAATAATATAAATTATATTTTGAAATCTTATCTAAAAGTTTAAGCTTTTAGATAAGAAGATTCTTCGACATATAAATATCTTAAAAATAATTGAAGTTAGGAGTATATTTTACATTAAAAAAAAAGTGATTTAGATTAAGCTTTGAAAAATGGAGATGTATAATATGAATTAATTAAGAACAATAAGTTAAAAGTTCAAAAATTAATTTGAAAATTATAGAAAAGCTGACTATCATCATGCTAATCATTAAGAAATAAACCTATTTCATAAGATCACAGGGAAAAAAAACTACAAGCCATTATTGAGGTACCCGTCGTCATTGTAACTCATTGTACTTCAAAACTTAATGTGAGGAGGGATAAATTAAGCTAGAAATTAATTTGTTTTATAATCAGGCTACCACGCTAATTTCTCAATCTACGTGGTTACAAAAAATACTTTAGAACAAGGTTTGAGATTGATTTAGACATGAGAATTATGCCCGAGTTGTGACTAAAGATCCCAAAGTGGGTTCCTTTATAGGAAAAAGAGAAAAAATTGCAGTCCTCCAGCTAGTAGTGTTTCCCATGCTATGAGGAAGAAGGGCAAGGGCGACACTGAATTTATTGTTATAGCAGCGGGTTGATTCGTCTCAGTTTTTATTTTCAGCCAATCAAGTGTGATGTGAAGGCTGAAATAACAATGAATTAATATCTCTAAAGTTGGCAACGAATTAAATGAGCTAGCAGGCTTGTTTGTGTTCCTTGCTCATGAAATTGCCACTAAAGATTGTACGTGGGGTAATGAGCGATCACTTTTTTCTTTAGAAAAATCAATACAATTAGATAAGAAAAACAAAAGTTATTCTAGACCTTGTTTACATTAACATATGAATTTGAGGAATTAAGCTTAATTAGTTTAAGAAATTAGCCAATTAACACTATTAATTGATGCAATATTAATGTTATGTAGATAAATATTCCTTTCCACTGTCAACGTAGATAAAATAAGCAAAAACTTCTACATTTAATCAAGTTTTATATGTTGGGTTGGATCTAATTAGATATGCCATGCTATTTTCATCCATATTTTTATAATCTTGAAGTCTTTTTTCACCTCATCTCCGCTTACAATCAAATCAAAAACTAACGATGATAACATAGAACTTGATTCCACTTGCCACGTAAAGAGATAGTTAAGAACAGTACTAGTCGTTGAAGCAGCAAGTGAACATAAATACATAACCCCTCCTGACTCGAGAGTCGAGAACATGTTTTATATATATATATCTTACATTAATTACATGGTTGTAGCATTCAATGGTGTTGTCTAGCTAGTAGTACTTGGTCTTTGCATTTGTGTTATTTAGCTTGAAAAAACATTGAATTATTGTTTTTTAATATTTTAATATTAAACATTTTAAAAATTAATATATTTTCAAATAAAAAAATAAATCCATAAAATTATACGTATGCAAGGGGAAACAGACCGTTGCGTCCTTGCCCATCATGTGGGAATTAAATGCCAGGAGCAGAGCCACTAATGCCCTTTTGAATCCGGTGGTCGAAAACAAGAACACGTTCCTGACTTAACAATTTTTTTGGATTTAAGAAAACTTCACTTTTCAAAAAGTGGATTTTATAAGTCTAGATAAATAAGTAAAATCGTAGCTATTTTAAATTTTTATAAAAAATATATATTCTAATTTGAATTTAAAACTTGCTTATATTTTAAATTCTTTACCATCGCCCTACATTTCTTGGAAGCTATGTTTCTCGGGAACTCTGACTTAACAAGCACAAGAACAATACCTTTATGCATCTTGCTTTGAACAAATTAGCTTACGGCCGTAAAACCTTAACAGTTCATGGTGGAAGACTATTTTCCTCTGTTTTTCGGAGGCACGCAGCTGACAATTAATCATTGGTCTATTGTAGGACTAGGAAGCATTCTTCAATTAATATTCTGGCTGACCAACCAATTAGGTTAAACTTCGTAAATGTATTGTTTTTTTTACTAACGATTAGGTCGTAATTAATTAATCCCTTGATAAACCAAGTTGCTTGATTAATGTATCATTTTCTGATGCATGCATGTGACTATATTTTTTATTCTGGTTAACCGATTAATTAGGTTGCAATTAATCCCTTGACGGACCAAGTGCTATATATGCTCAATTTTTCTGGTTCAAGAAAATGACATCCTAAGTTCCATGAAAAAAAGTAGCGAGTGTCAAACCACGCATGTGATGTTAACTTCATCGGCTTTAAAAGGATTTAGTCCTCAGGAGATGCTAGAAAGAGGATATATGAAATCCCAAAGGAGGGTGTTTGTTTCTCCTGAAAACATTTTATTATGCTTGGTAAATAATAATAATAATAATAATAATAATAATAATAATAATAATATAAAAAATACCATTATAATAGAATGGAATATAACATGTGACCGCGACAACGTAGTGGTACAAAGAATGACAATGAAGATAGCAACGGTGGTGGTGAGGGGCTGTACTAGAAAACAAATAAGTGATGATGACGGTCATGGTGGAGGTCACAAGACGGATGTTGAGTGGTTAAGTGATGGGGGCAATGTAGCAGAGAGATAGAAAACAAATAATATTGATTTTTTTTCACAAAGTGAGAAGACGATGAGGATTATCGATGTAATTTTATTTATAATATGTATGATTAATTACAAGTAAAAGGAAACCATCCTAATTAAGTCTCAATTATACAAGTCTATCTTGATTATAGGACTTGATTAGGATCTTAATTATACTAATCATTGTCAAGAAGTGTGATGGAGGAATTAATACTTTATATATTACAAGAATGAGTTGATTTGATTCAAGTTCCTCGATACGTACGCTAATTATCATATTTACCTAGCTAGATCTTTCCATTATACTTCAAATATAGGTTATTAGGTATGCCTTATGGTAAGTATATATAAATCTGTATTGCAATATTTCAGCGTCACATTTTTAATATAAATACAAAATACAATCTAATTCTTTAATGAAGGTAACAAAGAGATGATAGTATCTATAAATTAATATTAGACCGTTTTTAGAATATTTTATAAGACTTTATAAGTTAATGTTTTTCGAAAAATATATTGCATTGATCAATTTTTCTATAAAATGTTTTATAAAAATTAAATAAAAAAATATTAAAGTTAAGACTTGAAAGGTTCGGAAATTAAGGAAATAGAATTTAAGTTTTTAATGCCTTGTTTTCAAGATAAAAAAAAAGAAAGAATAATGATTAAAAAAATAATTTCATGATCAAGTAATAATATTATAGTAATAACAATAGTAGAGTGATGGTGCGATAACATGCAATGCTCCTCCTCCGAGAGACAATGATCAAGGAATGCAGCCATGTGTGGCCTGGCCGCAAGGCAGTTTCATTCTCTGAAGCATGAATCGAAAAATAATTAACCTACATCTTAGCTTCTCCAGTTCATGGAAAGCGAGCTTTTTCTGTGAAACACATTAACCAATGTAGAACGAAGAAATGAGCAGCATCAAGGAAATGAACAGAAGGACCCAACATAGATTTCCAGTAAACATCTCTCTGCGTGCCGAAAGCACAAGCATTTGTAGTGTCCTATACCAAACCCTAGAGAGAGAGAGAGAGAGAGAGAGAGAGAGAGCACCAAAATCACCTTCGGACTGGTGCTTCTTCTACATGAATGAACTACTCAAATGCTCTTTATCTTCATTTTTTGGTCCTATTCAATGCTCTTCCGGAGATGAAGCAGACGAATTTACATATCATTGGCTTTCTTTGATCTGCTAATCATTTGATCATCAAGCCATTTTGTAAAACCTTCCTCGAGGGCATCTTTCATCCATTTATACCGACAGCACTCACCAGCTTCAGGAATGGTAAGCCAACTTCTCTGTCGAGTGTTCTGTTCTGGCCAACACTGGAGCTCCTCTTTCACAAGCAAAGCAAACATGGAAGCTTTACACAAACCTTCTGGACTAAACTTGTCTTGAAGGGTTTTGCTTTTGAATTCGTATTGTCCCAGAAAATGCTGAAATACAAAGTGACATAAATATTAACAAAGGGAACGGCAGATCATTTAGCATGCCGCAAGAAAAGAAGAAGCGGGATTGCCATAAGATGCAGAAAGGAGCTAAGCTAAGATTGATCATGGCAGAACCATTCTCTGATATCTCTCTAAAGCAATGAAAGCCAAATGTCCAGTAAGGCATTTAAGAGTCGCTTCTAATAGTAATGAAAAACAAGGGGAAAAAAACACACATACTCGTACCAAGTTTCTTTTAAGCAATTACAAATGGAAGTTCCTGGCTATGCACCCACCTAGAAAAACTATTAAGTGAAGTTACCAAAAAAGCAAGGCATTATCAATAAGAAATACTGACATTACAGTTCAATAACAATATATATATATATATATATATATATATATATATATATATATATATATATATATGCAAACAAATCAAGTTCTTTGTTTAAATTATAATACTTCAGAATTATGCACCCATCTAGAACAACCACAAGATATGCCTTATGAGCAAGGAAGTACAAACAGAGATGTATCATCTGTGGATCTAATTCATTCTGATGCATTGCACATGTTTCTCATCAGCTCTAGGACCTAAAGATCAGCACATTAATGCCAATGCACATAGCAGTAACCATTCATAAATCAGAGTTCCCTTGAACAATCAAATGGGAGGATAAGTTCACTTTTTCTTACCAGCAAATCACCTCGAACTCCAGCTTCTTCTAGAGCTTCCCGTGCTGCTGCCTCTTCAACAGTTTCATCATTTTCCCAGCCACCCTACAATCATAAAGATACCAACATCATTTTACATTTATGACATTGAAGGGAAATGTCTATAAAAAACTGAATCAAATCATGGGAAACAACATTGCAACTACATATAATTGCTACTTTACAAGCTAATTAATCAAAACAAGCTTATAACAGTATGGTTTACAAACTACCACCACATATTTTCAAGAGCTAGAAGACTTCCGTTTCCTATTCAATCTTCTTTGGTAAAGAACAAACTATCTGTGCATGTGTGTGACTGTACTTATCTGGCCCTGGAACTTAATCCATATTATAAATGACCTTGAAATTTGATTCATGTCATGAATGACAAGGCAATTAAAGGAAGTTAAAGTTTCATTCCTTACCTTGCATATTTTTGCTAATCCAAACAAAAGGGAACTTGAAACAAATAACAAATGGAGATAACATAAGAAATAAGAATAAATGGAGCATCATGAAGTCTTTTATTTTCTTGTCAGATAAATGCATTAATCTACATCTTGATATAAATACCTTCGGGAAGAGAAGACCAGGTCCACTGTTTGCGTTTATCATTAAAACCTCAACAACTTTCTCAGATTTGCCATCCTCGTTGTCCGCAAAGCTTCTGTACTTAAAAGGAATGCACCTGCAAATGACAATACTAATTCGAATTAAAAAATGACTGAAAACATGTTTAAGCTAGAAAAAAGAAGACCCCCATCCGATTCTCAATAAAGAAATGACTAATATAGAAGATTTAATGCCTATGATCATCCTGTCATTTAATTACAAATATGTGTTAAAAATAACAAATAAGAGAACTGTTTATAATTGTTAAGTGTTCCCCCCTCTTGTTCTGACTAAAAGAATGAGTGCATTTGAAAAATGATTCTGCAGGAGTGTAGTGTAGGAGTGCAGAACTGATCAACCCCTGCCAATGTAGTGTCTTGTGAGGTTTCAATCTGCAACTAAAAGTTAGTTGAAGGGGTTCACACACCATAAACATTAGCCTGTATCACCATGTGTTTTAAGTTATCAAGTTATACACTTACCCATGATTGGTTCTTGTAGAAACTGATGAAAAATAACCATGGGAAATGGGGAAGAAGTCTGTCCTTCTCATAGGAGCAGAAAAATTAAATAGGATCCAAGCAATGAAAGATTCCCATTGAGACCTCATAATCGAACAAGTGAAACTGTTCATTACACCAGGAGCATGTGCTCCCTTGGAGAGTAGGTGCAATGAGTCCCATATGGGTCGGTTCCTTTTCTTGCACGAGAAAGCATCGGTACAGGTGCACTGACAATCCGTCATCAATTACAAGAACAGTCAAATCTACTAACCAAGTCGGGGAATTTAACACAAGGTAGTCAAAAACCTTATTCGTATGGACTTGAGGGGACATAATGGATGTCATCAATTGAACACTGCAATTGCACTATCATTCTGTTTTTCTCCTTTTCTAACCATTTTCCACTAATATACAGAAAACATAGCAAAACTCCGCATAATGATTCGAACACAATGATTAAAGCTTCGCTAAGTACAATCACATCACAATCCCATAATGTATTCGACAGCACAAAGAAGTCAAGTCTTTAGAAAAGCAAATGAAATAACAAGAGGAGAGATGTCACTAACAGTCTAGAATCATTAGCAATAATCAAATCAAAATTTCTTAACATAGAAGAAGCACAATAAAATGTAATTTCCTCATCCATCATTCACATTTTGATGCCACTAACAGTCTTAATCATCAGCAACAGTCACATCAAAAAATTTTAACGTATATAAAAAAAAATGCCCCTGGAAATTTAATTTCTTCACATTTTGATGCCGTTAACATATAAAATCATCAGAAATAAACACATCAAAATTTTTTTACCTATAAAAAAATGAAATGGGCCATAAAATTTAATATCTTCATTCATTCTTCACATTTTACACACATAATTGATTCTTAATTTCTTAAACAACCCATTCAAAAGAATCAAAAAATCAACTAGACCCATCAAAATATCTCAATTCACAAACCAGCAGTGCCAAATATTCCTCCAATAAAATAAAAAACAAAAACCCCACCATGCATGCATTCAAACAAACAGAAAGCAGTGTAAAAACATAAACTACCCACAAGACATTAACATGTGATGACTATAAAGAGAAAGATGCGAAAAGTACCCCGCGACCAGCCGGCAACCGGCTTCATAACGTTGCTGTTGGCGGCCAGTGCGAGCCACCAATTCTGTCATTTGCCAAATATGGTCCAAACTAAAAGAAGAAGAAGAAGAAGAAGAAGCAAGAAAATACTGCTACGAAAACAATAACCTCTTGATTTTGCTAAAAAAAGAAAAGCATGGAACAGGAATCGCACACATAGTTGATCTCTCTCCCTCTCTCTAAAATTCAAGAAAAGTTACTGAATTCTTGTTTTTCCTTTCCTTTTCTTTTTGCCGCTAATTGTTTTTCTTTGATTCTTCATCGTAACCGCCTGGAACAGCCGGTTAGCCGGTTGCAAAGAGAAAAAACGAAACGTTTCTGTTGCTGGTGGGGTTTTTTTTTAACCCAGAGAGACTTCCGACGTGGAAGGAGTCGAGAGGATGGATTCGAGATTAAAAGGTAAATAAAATATATTTTAAAAATTAATTATAATTACACTTTTGAATTACATTAAAATAATTTAATAATATTAAAAAAATATTAATTTAAAATAAAAAATAAAAAAAATCAATTGTTTCCAAAAAACACTTTTAAAATAAACAGAAAAATAGCTAAATTGTATATGACGTGGAATAGGCCATCCTATATTTTTTTTATAAAAACAAATTATAATTAAATTAAAACATTATCATTTTATTAAAAATAAAAACCTCATAGTACTGCTCAAGTTAAAATTTAAATTAACCTAACAAACTGAATCATATAGCTAATTTTGCTAATATTTTAATTGAATAAATTTAGAAAGTGTTTTAAATAATAATAAAATAATATTTTTTTAAAAAAATTAATTTTTAGTATGTTGATATCAAAACAATTTAAAAATATAAAAATAATTTTTAAAAAACTATTATCAAAACACCCAAAACACCCTCTTCAATATTGATATACTCTGCTCAAGCTCGGGTTATCACACATGCAGGTCCATTGAGCTTGAATTGTTGAACTCGAAAGCTCATTCCGAGCTCGAGCTTCAGCTTTACAAATCATAAAGTGAAATCGAATTGATAATAATATATTAATAAAAATCTACACATTGTTGTTGCTAAATATAGGAGTCACGTGACATCTTTTCCTCGGGGTGGGTCCCTTTGCCTCAATACAAAGAAAAGGATAGCTGAGATTTTCTAGCTATTTTTTATATATATAAAAAGTTCCTAGTAGATTGCTCCTGCCTAGGCTACGGGTACTGCCTCGCTCAAGAATCTCCTTTTCTAAAGCCTTCCGTATATTCCTGATAATTTTTACCTTATGGCATTTTTAACGGAGTTTTTCTATCTAAAGAATTATAATAAATGGTGTTCAATGTCATTAATATTAATATAAATCTAGTTTTTTGTTATTATAAAATAAAAACATCAAAAATATTCAGTTATTATATTAAAGTGTTAACTGT
>Ga0325402_1001941_pt1 | contig 17696 bp, 5 predicted proteins | sample PopdelMetagenome_22_FD_207212 | JGI IMG/M metagenome (GOLD analysis project Ga0325402, IMG submission 207212) | Populus deltoides microbial communities from Bellville, Georgia, United States - Xylem-PdKOR-R3 | ecosystem: Host-associated > Plants > Phyllosphere > Stem > Wood/Secondary xylem... | reverse complement strand
GGTGACGCATGGATTCGACAGCCGAGACAGCCCCCTACGGAGTCACAAATCATCAACAAATTGCTGTCACGGGTGACGCGTGGATTCGACAGCCCACACAGCCCATAGGGATTAAGAAATCATCAACGAACTGCTGTCACCGGCGACGCATGAAATTGAGAGCCCACACAGCCCCTAAGGACTCAAAAATGACCAACGAACTGCTGTCACGGGTGACGCGTGGATTCGACAGCCCACGCAGCCCAAGGGACTAAGAAATTACCAACGAGCTGCTGTCACGGGTGACGCGTGGATTCGATAGACCAGACAGCCCCTAGGGATTAAGAAATCAACAACGAAGTGCTGTCACCGGTGACGCGTGGATTCAATAGCCCACGCACCCCAAGGGACTAAGAAATGACCAACGAGCTGCTGTCACGGGTGACGTGTGGATTCGACATCCCACACAACCCTAGGGACACAGAAATGACCACCGAACTGCTGTCACGGGTGACGCGTGGATTCGACAGATCAGAGAGCCCCTAGGGATTAAGAAATCATCAACGAACTGCTGTCACCGGTGACGCGTGGAATCGACAGCCCACACAGCCCCCAGGACTCAGAAATGACCAATGAACTGTTGTCACGGGTGACGCGTGGATTCGACAACCCAGACAGCCCCTAGGGATTAAGAAATCATCAAGGAACTGCTGTCACCCGTGACGCGTGGATTCGACAGCCCACGCAGCCCAAGGGACTAAGAAATGACCAACGAGCTGCTGTCACGGGTGACGCGTGGATTCGACAGCCCACACACCCCTAGGGACACAGAAATGACCACCGAACTGCTGTCACGGGCGACGCGTGGATTCGACAGACCAGACAGCCCCTAGGGATTAAAAAATCATCAACAAACTGCTGTCACCGGTGACCCGTGGATTCGACAGCCCACACAGCCCCTAAGGACTCAGAAATGACCAACGAACTACTGTCACCCGTGAGGCGTGGAATCAACAGCCCACACAGCCCCCTAGGGATTCAGAAACCATCACCGAACTTCTATCACCGGCGACGCCTGGATTCGATAGCCCAAACTGCCCCTTGGGACCCATAAATAATCAGCGAACAGCTGTCACGGGTGACGCGTGGATTCCACAGCCCACACAGCCCTTAGGGACTCAAAAATGACCAACAAACTGCTGTCACGGGTGACGCGTGGATTCAACAGCCCACACAGCCCCTAGGGATTAAGAAATCAACAACGAAGTGCTGTCACCGGTGATGCGTGGATTCGACAGCCCACGCAGCCAAGTGACTAAGAAATGACCAACGAGCTGCTGTCACGGGTGACGCGTGGATTCGACACCCACACAACCCCTAGGGACACAGAAATGACCACCGAACTGCTGTCACGGGTGACGCGTGGATTCGACAGACCAGACAGCCCCTAGGGATTAAGAAATCATCAACGAACTGCTGTCACCGGTGACGTGTGGAATCGACAGCCGAGACAGCCCCCTACGGAGTGACAAATCATCAACAAAGTGCTGTCACGGGTGACGCGTGGATTCGACAGCCCAGACAGCCCCTAGGGATGAAGAAATCATCAACAAACTACTGTCAAGGGTGACGCGTGGAATCGACAGTCGAGACAGGCCCCTACGGAGTCACAAATCATCAACAAAGTGCTGTCACGGGTGACGCGTGGATTCGACAGCCTAGACAGCCCCTAGGGACTAAGAAATCATCAACGGAATCGACAGACCCCACTGCCCTAGGGACTCAGAAATCATCGACAAATTGCTGTCACGTGTGACGCGTGGATTCGACAGCCCAGATAGCCCCCAACGGAGTCACAAATCATCGACCAACTACTGTCACGGGTAACGCGTGGATTCCACAGGCCACACAGCCCCTGGGACTCAGAAATGACCAAAGAACTGCTGTTACGGGTGACGCGTGGATTCGACAGACCAGACAGCCCCTAGGGATTAAGAAATCATCAACGAACGGCTGTCACCGGTGACGCGTGGATTCGACAGCCGACAGAGCCCCTAGGGACTCAGAAATGACCAAGGAACTGCTGTCACGTGCGACGCGTGGATTCGACAGCCCAGTCAGCCCCTAGGAACTCAGAAATCAGCGACGAACTGCAGTCACGGGTGACGCGTGGATGCGACAGCCCACGCAGTCCAAAGGACTAAGAAATGACCAACGAACTGCTGTCACGGGTGACGCATGGATTCGACAGCCCACACAGCCCCTAGGGATTAATAAATCAACAACGAAGTGCTGTCACCGGTGACGCGTGGATTCGACAGCCCAAGGGACTAAGAAATGACCAACGAGCTGCTGTCACGGGTGCGCGCGGATTCGATAGCCCACACAACCCCTAGGGACACAGAAATGACCACCGAACTGCTGTCACGGGTGACGCGTGGATTCGACAGACCAGACAGCCCCAAGGGATTAAGAAATCATCAAGGAACTGCTGTCACCGGTGACGCGTGGATTCGACAGCCGAGACAGCCCCCTACGGAGTCACAAATCAGCGACGAACTGCTGTCACGGGTAACGCGTGGATTCGAGAGCCCACACAGCCCCTAGGGATTAAGAAATCATCAACGAACTGCTGTCACCGGCGACGCATGGAATTGAGAGCCCACATAGCCCCTAGGGACTCAGAAATGACCAACGAACTGCTGTCATGGGTGACGCGTGGATTCGACAGCCCACGCAGCCCAAGGGACTAAGAAATGACCAACGAGCTGCTGTCACGGGTGACGCGTGGATTCGACAGACCAGACAGCCCCTAGGGATTAAGAAATCATCAACGAACTGCTGTCACCGGTGACGCCTGGAATTGTGAGCCCACACAGCCCCTAGGGACTAAGCAATCATCAACGGAATCGATAGACCCCACTGCCCTAGGAACTCAGAAATCATCAACAAATTGCTGTCACGTGTGACGAGTGGATTCGACAGCCCAGACAGCCCCCAACGGAGTCACAAATCATCGACCAACTGCTGTCCCGGGTAACGCGTGGATTCAACAGGCCACACAGCCTCTGGACTTAGAAATGACCAAAGAACTGCTGTCACGGGTGACGCGTGGATTCGACAGACCAGACAGCCCCTAGGGACTCAGCATTAAATAGTGAACTGCTGTCACGGGTGAAGCGTGGATTCGACAGCCAAGATAGCCCCTAGGGACTAAGAAATCATCAACGAACTGCTGTCACCAGTGAAGCGTCGAATCGACAGCCCACACAACCCCCTAAGGACTCAGCAATCATCAACGGAATCGACAGCCCCCACTGCCCTAGGGACTCATAAATAATCAGCAAACTGCTGTCACATGTGAAGCGTAGATTCGACAGCCAAGATAGCCCCTAAGGTCCCAAAAATCATCAACGAACTGCTATCACCGGTGAAGCGTCGAATCCACAGCCCACACAACCCCTAGGGACTCAGAAATGACCACCGAACTGCTGTCAAAGGTGACGCGTGGATTCGACAGCCCAGTCAGCCCCTAGGAACTCAGAAATCAGCGACGAACTGCAGTGACGGGTGACGCGTGGATGCGACAGCCCACGCAGCCCAAAGGACTAAGAAATGACCAACGAACTGCTGTCACGGGTGACGCGTGGATTCGACAGCCCACACAGCCCCTAGGGATTAAGAAATCAACAACGAAGTGCTGTCACCGGTGACACGTGGATTCGACAGCCCAAGGGACTAAGAAATGACCAACGAGCTGCTGTCACGGGTGATGCGCGGATTCGACAGCCCACACAACCCCTAGGGACACAGAAATGACCACCGAACTGCTGTCACGGGTGACGCGTGGATTCGACAGACCAGACAGCCCCTAGGGATTAAGAAATCATCAAGGAACTGCTGTCACCGGTGACGCGTGGATTCGACAGCCGAGACAGCCCCCTACGGAGTCACAAATTAGCGACGAACTGCTGTCACGGGTAACGCGTGGATTCGAGAGCCCACACAGCCCCTAGGGACTCAGCATTAATCAGTGAACTGCTGTCACGGGTGAAGCGTGGATTCGACAGCCCAAAGAGCACCTAGGGACTCATAAATAATCAGCAAACTGCTGTCACGTGTGACGCGTGGATTCAACAGCCCAGACAGCCCCCAATGGAGTCACCAATCATCGACGAATTGCTGTCACGGGTGACGCGTGGATTCGACAGCCCACACAGCCCATGTGATTCAGAAATGACCAACGAACTGTTGTCACGGGTGAAGTGTGGATTCGACAGCCCACAAAGCCACTAGGGATTAAGAAATCAACAACGAATTGCTGTCACCGGGGACGCGTGGAATCGATAGCCCACACAACCCCCTAGGGTCTCAAAAATCATCAACGAACTGTTGTCACGGGTGAAGTGTGGATTCGACAGCCCACAAAGCCACTAGGGATTAAGAAATCAACAACGAATTGCTGTCACCGGGGACGCGTGGAATCGATAGCCCACACAACCCCCTAGGGTCTCAAAAATCATCAACGAACTGCTGTCACGGGTGACGCATGGATTCGAGAGCCCACACAGCCCCTAGGGATTCAGCATTAAATAGTGAACTGCTGTCACGGGTGAAGCGTGGATTCGACAGCCAAGATAGCCCCTAGGGACTAAGAAATCATCAACGAACTGCTGTCACCGGTGAAGCGTCGAATCGACAGCCCACACAACCCCCTAAGGACTCAGCAATCATCAACGGAATCGACAGCCCCCACTGCCCTAGGGACTCATAAATAATCAGCAAACTGCTGTCACGTGTGAAGCGTAGATTCGACAGCCAAGATAGCCCCTAGGGTCCCAAAAATCATCAACGAACTGCTGTCACCGGTGAAGCGTCGAATCCACAGCCCACACAACCCCTAGGGACTCAGAAATGACCACCGAACTGCTGTCAAAGGTGACGCGTGGATTCGACAGCCCAGACAGCCCCCCTACGGAGTCACGAATCATCAACAAACTGCTGTCACGTGTGACGCGTGGATTCGGCAGCCCAGACAGCCCCTAGGGAGTAAGAAATCATCAACGAACTGCTGTCACGGGTGAAGCGTGGATTCGATAGCCCAGACACCCCTAGGGATAAAGAAATCATCAATGAACTACTGTCACCGGTGAAGCGTCGAATCGACAGCCCACACAGCCCCCTAGGGACTCAGCAATCATCAACGGAATCGACAGCCCCCACCGCCTTAGGGACTCAGAAATCATCGACAAACTGTTGTCACGTGTCTCGCGTGGATTCAAAAGCCCAGACAACCCCCAATGGAGTCACCAATCATCGATGAATTGCTGTCACAGGTGACGCGTGGATTCGATAGCCCACACAGCCCCTGGGACTCAGAAATGACCAAGGAACTGCTGTCAAGGGTGACGCGTGGATTCGACAGCCCACAAAGCCCCTAGGGATTAAGAAATCATCAACGAACTGCTGTCACCGGTGACGCGTGGATTCGACAGCCCACACAGCCCCCAGGTACTCAGAAATAACCAACGACCTGCTGTCACGGGCGATGTATGGATTCGACAGCCCAGACAGCCCCTAGGAACTCAGAAATCAGCGACGAACTGCAGTCACGGGTGACGTGTGGATGCGACAGCCCATGCAGCCCAAGGGACTAAGAAATGACCAACGAACTGCTGTCACGGGTGACGCGTGGATTCGACAGCCCACACAGCCCCTAGGGATTAAGAAATCAACAACGAAGTGCTGTCACCGGTGACGCGTGGATTCGACAGCCCACGCAGCCCAAAGGACTAAGAAATGACCACCGAACTGCTGTCACGGGTGAGGCGTAGATTCGACAGCCAAGATAGCCCCTAGGGTCCCAAAAATCATCAACGAACTGCTGTCACGGGTGACGCGTGGATTCGACAGCCCAGACAGCCCCTAGGGATAAAGAAATCATCAACGAACTGCTGTCAAGGGCGACGCGTGGATTCTACAGCCGAGACAGCCCCCTACGGAGTCACAAATCATCAACGAACTACTGTCACGGGTGATGCGTGGATTCGACAGCCTAGACAGCCCCTAGGGAGTTAGAAATCATCAACGAACTGCTATCACGGTTGACGCGTGGATTCGACAACCCACACGAACTGCTGTCACGGGTGACGCATGGATTCGACAACCCAGACAGCCGATAGGGATTAAGAAATCATCAACGAACTGCTGTCACCGGTGACGCGTCGAATCAACAGCCCACACAGCCCCCTAGGGATTCAGAAAGCATCACCGAACTTCTATCACCGGCGACGCCTGGATTCGACAGCCCAAACAGCCCCTAGGGACCCATAAATAATCAGCGAACAGCTGTCACGGGTGACGCATGGATTCCACAGCCCACACAGCCCCTAGGGACTCAGAAATGACCAACGAACTGCTGTCAAAGGTGACGCGTGGATTCGACAGCCGAGACAGCCCCCTACGGAGTCACAAATCATCAACAAACTGCTGTCACGGGTGACGCGTGGATTCGACAGCCCAGACAGCCCATAGGGATTAAGAAATCATCAACGAACTGCTGTCAAAGGTGACGCGTGGATTCTACAGCCGAGACAGACCCCTACGGAGTCACCAATCATCAACAAACTGCTGTCACGGGTGACGCGTGGATTCGACAGCCCAGACAGCCCATAGGGATTAAGAAATCATCAACGAACTGCTGTCAAAGGTGACGCGTGGATTCTACAGCCGAGACAGACCCCTACGGAGTCACCAATCATCAACAAACTACTGTCACGGGTGACGCGTGGATTCGACAACCCAGACAGCCGATAGGGATTAAGAAATCATCAACGAACTGCTGTCACCGGTGACGCGTGGAATCAACAGCCCACACAGCCCCCTAGGGATTCAGAAAGCATCACCGAACTTCTATCACCGGTGACGCCTGGATTCGACAGCCCAAACAGCCCCTAGGGACCCATAAATAATCAGCGAACAGCTGTCACGGGTGACGCATGGATTCCACAGCCCACACAGCCCCTAGGGACTCAGAAATGACCAACGAACTGCTGTCAAAGGTGACGCGTGGATTCGACAGCCGAGACAGCCCCCTACGGAGTCACAAATCATCAACAAACTGCTGTCACGGGTGACGCGTGGATTCGATAGCCCAGACAGCCCATAGGGATTAAGAAATCATCAACGAACTGCTGTCAAAGGTGACACGTGGACTCTACAGCCGAGACAGACCCCTACGGAGTCACCAATCATCAACAAACTACTGTCACGGGTGATGCGTGGATTCGGCAGCCCAGACAGCCCCTAGGGATTAAGAAATCATCAACGAACTGCTGTCACGGGTGACGCGTGATTTAACAGCCCAGATAGCCCCTAGGGACTAAGAAATCATCAACGAACTACTGTCACCGGTGAAGCGTCGAATCGACAGCCCACACAGCCCCTTAGGGACTCAGCAATCATCAACGGAATCGACAGCCCCCACCGCCTTAGGGACTCAGAAATCATCGACAAACTGCTGTCACGTGTCTCGCGTGGATTCAACAGCCCAGACAGCCCCCAATGGAGTCACCAATCATCGACGAATTGCTGTCATGGGTGACGCGTGGATTCGACAGCCCACACAACCCCCTAGGGTCTCAAAAATCTTCAAAGAACTGCTGTCACGGGTGACGCATGGATTCGAGAGCCCTCACAGCCCCTAGGAATTCAGCATTAGTCAGTGAACTGCTGTCACGGGTGCAGCGTGGATTCGACAGCCCAAACAGCCCTAGGGACTCATAAATAATCAGCAAACTGCTGTAACATGTGACGCGTGGATTCAACAGCCCAGACAGCCCCCAATGGAGTCACCAAACATCGACGAACTGCTGTCACGGGTGAAGCGTGGATTCGACAGCCCAAACAGCCCCTATGGACTCATAAATAATCAGCAAACTGCTGTCACGTGTGACGCATGGATTCAACAGCCCAGACAGCCCTCAATGGAGTCACCAATCATCGACGAATTGCTGTCACGGGTGACGCGTGGATTCGACAGCCCACACAGCCCCTGGGACTCAGAAATCATCATCGAACTGCTGTCAAGGGTGACGCGTGGATTCGACAGCCCACAAAGCCACTAGGGATTAAGAAATCAACAACGAATTGCTGTCACCGGTGACGCGTGGAATCGACAGCCAACACAACCCTCTAGGGTCTCAAAAATCATCAACGAACTGCTGTCACGGGTGACGCGTGGATTCGACAGCCCACACAGCCCCTAGGGACTCAGAAATGACCAACGAACTGCTGTCATGGGCGATGCGTGGATTCGACAGCCCAAACAGCCCCTAGGGACTTAGAAATCATCATCAACTGCTGTCACCGATGCCGCGTGGAATCGACAGCCCACAGACCCCTAGGGACTCAGAAATGACCATCGAATTTCTATCAATGGGGACGCGTGGATTCGACAGGCCAGACAGCCCGTAGGGATTAAGAAATCATCAACGAACTGGTGTCACCGGTGACGCATGGAATTGAGAGCCCACACAGCCCCTAGGGACACAGAAATGACCACCGAACTGCTGTCACGGGTGACGCGTGGATTCGACAGACCAGACAACCCCTAGGGATTAAGAAATCATCAACGAACTGCTGTCACGGGTGACGCGTGGATTTGACAGCCCAGATAGCCCCTAGGGACTAAGAAATCATCAACGAACTACTGTCACCGGTGAAGCGTCGAATCGACAGCCCACACAGCCCCCTAGGAACTCAGCAATCATCAACGGAATCGACAGCCCCCACCGCCTTAGGGACTCAGAAATCATCGACAAACTGCTGTCACGTGTCTCGCGTGGATTCCACAGCCCAGACAGCCCCCAATGGAGTCACCAATCATCGACAAATTGCTGTCACGGGTGACGCGTGGATTCGACAGCCCACACAGCCCCTGGGACTCAGAAATGACCAACGAACTGCTGTCAAGGGTGACGTGTGGATTTGACAGCCCACAAAGCCACTAAGGATTAAGAAATCAACAAGGAATTGCTGTCACCGGTGACGCGTGGAATCGACAGCCCACACAACCCCCTAGGGTCTCAAAAATCATCAACGAACTGCTGTCACGGGTGACGAATGGATTCGAGAGCCCACACAGCCCCTAGTAATTCAACATTAGTCAGTGAACTGCTGTCACGGGTGAAGCGTGGATTCGACAGCCCAAACAGCCCTAGGGACTCATAAATAATCAGCAAACTGCTGTCACGTGTGACGCGTGGATTCAACAGCCCAGACAGCCCCCAATGGAGTCACCAATCATCGACGAATTGCTGTCACGGGTGACGCGTGGATTCGACAGCCCACACAGCCCCTGGGACTCAGAAATGACCAACGAACTGCTGGCAAGGGTGACGCGTGGATTCGACAGCCCACAAAGCCACTAAGGATTAAGAAATCAAGAACGAATTGCTGTCACCGGTGACGTGTGGAATCGACAGCCAACACAACCCTCTAGGGTCTCAAAAATCATCAACGAACTGCTGTCACGGGTGACGCGTGGATTCGACAGCCCACACAGCCCCTAGGGACTCTGAAATGACCAACGAACTGCTGTCACGGGCAACGCGTGGATTCGACAGCCCAAACAGCCCCTAGGGACTTAGAAATCATCATCGAACTGCTGTCACGGGTGACGCGCCGATTTGATAGCCAAAATAGCCCCTAGGGACTAAGAAATCATCAACGAACTACTGTCACCGGTGAAGCATCGAATCGACAGCCCCCACCGCCTTAGGGACTCAGAAATCATCGACAAACTGCTGTCACGTGTCTCGCGTGGATTCCACAGCCCAGACAGCCCCCAATGGAGTCACCAATCATCGACAAATTGCTGTCACGGGTGACGCGTGGATTCGACAGCCCACACAGCCCTTGGGACTCTGAAATGACCAACGAACTGCTGTCAAGGGTGACGCGTGGATTCGACAGCCCACAAAGCCACTAGGGATTAAGAAATCAACAACGAATTGCTGTCACCGGTGACGCGTGGAATCGACAGCCCACACAACCCCCTAGGGTCTCAAAAATCATCAACGAACTGCTGTCACGGGTGACGCATGGATTCGAGAGCCCACATAGCCCCTAGGAATTCAGCATTAGTCAGTGAACTGCTGTCACGGGTGAAACGTGGATTCGACAGCCCAAACAGCCCCTATGGACTCATAAATAATCAGCAAACTGCTGTCACGTGTGACGCGTGGATTCAACAGCCCAGACAGCCTCTACGGAGTCACAAATCATCGACGAACTGCTGTCACGGGCGACGCGTGGATTCTACAGCCCAGACAGCCCTAGGGGGTCATACATAAGCGACGAACTGCTGTCACAGGTGACGCATGGATTCGACAGCCCACACAGCCCATAGGGACTAAGAAATCATCAATGAACTGCTGTCACCGGTGATGTGTGGAATCGACTGCTCACACGGCCCCCTAGGGACTCAGAAATCATCAACGGAATCGACAGCCCCCAATGCCCTAGGGACTTAGAAATCATCGACAAACTGCTGTCACCGGTGAAGCGTTGAATCGACAGCCCACACATCCCCCTAGGGACTCAGAAATCATCAACGGAATCGACAGCCCCCAATGCCCTAGGACTTAGAAATCATCATCGAACTGCTGTCACCGGTGCCGCGTGGAATCGATAGCCCACACAACCCCTAAGGACTCTGAAATGACCACCGAACTGCTGTCACTGGTGACGCGTGGATTCGACAGACCAGACAGCCCATAGGGATTAAGAAATCAGCAACGAACTATTGTCACCGGTGACGCATGGAATTCAGAGCCCACACAGCCCCTGGGACTCAGAAATGACCAACGAACTGCTGTCACGGGTGACGCGTGGATTCGACAGCCAGACAGCCCCTAGGGATTAGGAAATCATCAATGAACTGCTGTCACCAGTGACGCTTGGATTCGACAGCCCAAACAGCCCCTACGGAGTCACAAATCATCAACGAACTGCTGTCACGGGTGACACGTGGATTCTACAGCCCAGACAGCCCTAGGGGGTCATACATAAGCGACGAACTGCTGTCACAGGTGACGCGTGGATTCGACAGCCCACACAGCCCATAGGGACTAAGAAATCATCAACGAACTGCTGTCACCGGTGAAGTGTGGAATCGACTGCCCAGACAGCCCCCTAGGGACTCAGAAATCATCAATGGAATCGACAACCCCCAATGCCCTAGGGACTTAGAAATCATCGACAAACTGCTGTCACCGGTGAAGCGTCGAATCGACAGCCCACACATCCCCCTAGGGACTCAGAAATCATCAACGAAATCGACAGCCCCCAATGCCCTAGGACTTAGAAATCATCATCGAACTGCTGTCACCGGTGCCGCGTGGAATCGACAGCCCACACAACCCCTAGGGACTCTGAAATGACCACCGAACTGCTGTCACTGGTGACGCGTGGATTCGACAGACCAGACAGCCCATAGGGATTAAGAAATCAGCAACGAACTATTGTCACCGGTGACGCATGGAATTCAGAGCCCACACAGCCCCTGGGACTCAGAAATGACCAACGAACTGCTGTCACGGGTGACGCGTGGATTCGACAGCCAGACAGCCCCTAGGGATTAGGAAATCATCAATGAACTGCTGTCACCAGTGACGCTTGGATTCGACAGCCCAAACAGCCCCTACGGAGTCACAAATCATCAACGAACTGCTGTCACGGGTGACACGTGGATTCTACAGCCCAGACAGCCCTAGGGGGTCATACATAAGCGACGAACTGCTGTCACAGGTGACGCGTGGATTCGACAGCCCACACAGCCCATAGGGACTAAGAAATCATCAACGAACTGCTGTCACCGGTGAAGTGTGGAATCGACTGCCCAGACAGCCCCCTAGGGACTCAGAAATCATCAACGGAATCGACAGCCCCCAATGCCCTAGGACTTAGAAATCATCATCGAACTGCTGTCACCGGTGCCGCGTGGAATCGACAGCCCACACAACCCCTAGGGACTCCGAAATGACCACCGAACTGCTGTCACTGGTGACGCGTGGATTTGACAGACCAGACAGCCCATAGGGATTAAGAAATCAGCAACGAACTATTGTCACCGGTGACGCATGGAATTGATAGCCCACACAGCCCCTGGGACTCAGAAATGACCAACGAACTGCTGTCACGGGTGACGCGTGGATTCGACAGCCCAGACAGCCCCTAGGGATTAGGAAATCATCAATGAACTGCTGTCACCAGTGACGCGTGGATTCGACAGCCCAAACAGCCCCTACGGAGTCACAAATCATCAACGAACTGCTGTCACGGGTGACACGTGTATTCTACAGCCCAGACAGCCCTAGGGGGTCATACATAAGCGACGAATCACAGGTGACGCGTGGATTCGACAGCCCACACAGCCCATAGGGACTAAGAAATCATCAACGAACTGCTGTCACCGGTGAAGTGTGGAATCGACTGCCCGGACAGCCCCCTAGGGACTCAGAAATCATCAACGGAATCGACAACCCCAATGCCCTAGGGACTCAGAAATCATCGACAAACTGCTGTCACCGGTGAAGCGTGGAATCTACTGCCCACACAGCCCCCTAGGGACTCAGAAATCATCAACGGAATCGACAGCCCCCACAGCCCGAGGACTCAGAAATCATCGACAAACTGCTGTCACGTGTGACGCGTGGATTCGACAGCCCAGACAGCCCCCAACGGAGTCACAAATCATCAACCAACTGCTGTCACGGGTAACGCGTGGATTCGACAGGCCACACAACCCCTGGGACTCAGAAATGACCACCGAACTGCTGTCACGGGTGACGCGTAGATTCGACAGACCAGACAGCCCCTAGGGATTAAGAAATCAACAACGAACTGCTGTCACGGGTGACGCGTGGATTTGACAGCCCAGATAGCCACTAGGGACTAAGAAATCATCAACGAACTACTGTCACCAGTGAAGCGTCGAATCGACAGCCCACACATCCCCCTAGGAACTCAGAAATCATCAACGGAATCGACAGCCCCCACTGCCCTAGGACTCAGAAATCATCGACAAACTGCTGTCACGTGTGACGCGTGGATTCGACAGCCCAGACAGCCCCCAACAGAGTCACAAATCATCGACCAACTACTGTCACCGGTGACGCGTGGAATCAACAGCCGACACATCCCCCTAGGGATTCAAAAATCATCACCGAACTTCTATCACCGGCGACGCCTGGATTCGATAGCCCAAACAGCCCCTAGGGACCCATAAATAATCAGCGAAGAGTTGTCACGGGTGACGCATGGATTCCACAGCCCACACAGCCCTGGGGACTCAGAAATGACCAAAGAACTGCTGTCACGGGTGACGCGTGGATTCTATAGCCCACACAGCTCCTAGGGATTAAGAAATCAACAACGAAGTGGTGTCACCGGTGACGCGTGGATTCGACAGCCCACGCAGCCCAAGGGACTAAGAAATGACCAACGAACTGCTGTCACGGGTGACGAGTGGATTCGACAGCCCACACACCCCCTAGGGTCGCAAAAATCATCAACGAACTGCTGTCACGGGTGACGCGTGGATTCGACAGCCCACACAGCCCCTAGGGACTCAGAAATGACCAACGAACTGCTGTCACGGGCGATGTGTGGATTCGACAACCCAAACAGCTCCTAGGGACTTAGAAATCATCATCGAACTGCTGTCACCGGTGCCGCGTGGAATCGACAGCCCACACAACCCCTAGGGACTCCGAAATGACTACCGAACTGCTGTCACTGGTGACGCGTGGATTCGACAGACCAGATAGCCCATAGGGATTAAGAAATCAGCAACGAACTATTGTCACCGGTGACGCATGGAATTGAGAGCCCACACAGCCCCTGAGACTCAGAAATGACCAACGAACTGCTGTCACGGGTGACACGTGGATTCGACAACCCAGACAGCCCCCTAGGGAGTCAAAAATCATGAACGAAATGCTATCAAGGGTGACGCGTGGATTCGACAGCCCAGACAGCCTCTAGGGACTCAGCAATGACCAACGAACTGCTGTCACGAGCGATGCATGGATTTGACAGCCTAGACAGCCCCTAGGGAGTCATACATCAGCGACGAACTGCTGTCACAGGTGACGCGTGGATTCAAAAGCCCACACAGCCTTTAGGGACTAAGAAATCATCAACGAACTGCTGTCACCGGTGAAGCATGGAATCGACTGCCCACACAGCCCCCTAGGGACTCAGAAATCATCAACGGAATCGAAAGCCCCCTCTGCCCTAGGGACTCAGAAATCATCGACAAACTGCTGTCACGTGTGACGCGTGGATTCAACAGCCCAGACAGCCCCCAATGGAGTCACCAATCATCGACAAATTGCTGTCACGGTTGACGCGTGGATTCGACAGCCCAAACAGCCCTTGGGACTCAGAAACGACCAATGAACTGTTGTCACGGGTGACGCGTGGATTCTACAGCTCACAAAGCCACTAGGGATTAAGAAATCAACAACGAATTGCTGTCACCGGTGACGCGTGGAATCGACAGCCCACACAACCCCCTAGGGTCTCAAAAATCATCAACGAACTGCTGTCACGGGTGACGCATGGATTGGAGAGCCCACACAGCCCCTAGGGACTCAGCATTAATCAGTGAACTGCTGTCACGGGGGAAGCGTGGATTCGACAGCCCAAACAGCCCTAGGGACTCATAAATAATCAGCAAACTGCTGTCACGTGTGATGCGTGGATTCAACAGCCCAGACAGCCCCCAATGGAGTGACCAATCATCGACGAATTGCTGTCACCGGTGACGCGTGGATTCGACAGCCCACACAGCCCCTAGGACTTAGAAATGACCAACGAACTGCCGTCATGAGTGACACGTGGATTCGACAGCCCACACAGCTCCTAGGGACTCATAAATAATCAGCGAACTGCTGTCAAAGGTAACGCGTGGATTCGACAACCGAGACAGCCCTAGGGACTCAGAAATGACCACCGAACTGCTGTCACCGGTTACGCGTGGATTCCACAGCCAGACAGCCCCTACGGGCTCAGAAATCAGCCACGAACTACTCTCACGGGTGACGCGCGAATTCGACAGCCCAGACAGCCCCTAGGAACTCAGAAATCAGCGACGAACTGCTGTTACGGGTGACGCCTGGATTCGACAGCCCACACAGCCCCTAGGAACTAAGAAATGACCACCGAACTGCTGTCACGGGTGACGCGTGGATTTGACACCCAGACAGCTCATAGGGACTCAGAAATCATCGACGAACTGCTGTGACGGGTGACGCGTGGATTCGACAGCCTAGACAGCCCCTAGGGACTAAGAAATCATCCACGAACTACTGGCATCGGTGACGCGGGGATTCGACAGCCCACAAAGCCCCCTAGGGACTCAGAAATCATCAACGAACTACTATCATCGGTGACGCGTGGATTCGACAACCCACACAGCCCCTTAGGGACTCAGAAATCATCAACGGAAACGACAGCCCCCACTGCCAAATGGACTCAGAAATCATCGACGAACTCCTGTCACGGGTGACGCGTGGATTTAACAGCCCACACGACCTTTAGGGACTTAGAAATCATCACCGAACTGCTGTCACCGGCGACGCCTGGATTCGACAGCCCAAATAGCCCTTTGGGACTCATAAATGACTAGTGAACTGCTTCATCGGTGACGCGTGGATTCGACAGCCCACACAGCCCCCTAGGGACTCAGAAATCATGAACGGAAACGACAGCCCCCACTGCCATAGGGACTCAGAAATCATCGACGAACTGCTGTCACGGGGGACGCGTTGCTTCGACTGCCCCTACAGCCCCTAGGGACTTAGAAATCATCGACGAACTGCTGTCACAGGTGACCCGTGGATTCGACAGCCCAGACAGGCCCTAGGGACTAAGAAATCATCCGCGAACTACTGTCATCGGTGACGCGTGGATTCGACAGCCCAGACAGGCCCTAGGGACTAAGAAATCATCCGCGAACTACTGTCATCGGTGACGCGTGGATTCGACAGCCCACACAGCCCCCTAGGGACTCAGAAATCATCAACGAACTACTGTCATCGGTGACGCGTGGATTAGACAGCCCACATAGCCCCTAGCGACTCAGAAATCATCACCGAACTGCTGTCACCGGCGACGCCTGGATTCGACAGCCCAAACAGCCCCTTGAGACACATAAATTACCAGCGAACTGCTGTCATCGGTGACGCGTGTATTCGACAGCCCACACAGCCCCATAGGGACTCAGAAATCATGAACGGAAACGACAGCCCCCACTGCCATAAGAACTGAGAAATCATCGACGAACTGTTGTCACGGGGGACGCTTGGATTCGACTGCCCACCCAGCCCCTAGGAACTAAGAAATTATCGACGAACTGCTGTCACGGGTGACCCGTGGATTCGACAGCCCAGACAGGCCCTAGGGACTAAGAAATCATCCGCAAACTACTGTAAACGGTGACACGTGGATTCGACAGCCCACACAGCCCCTTAGGGACTCAAAAATCATCAACGGAAACGACAGCCCCCACTGCCAAATGGACTCAGAAATCATCGACGAACTGCTGTCACGAGTGACGCGTGGATTTAACAGCCCACACGACCTTTAGGGACTCAGAAATCATCACCAAACTGCTGTCACCGGCGACGCCTGGATTCGACAGCTGTCACCGGTGACGCCTGGATTCGACAGCCCAAACAGCCCCTTGGGACTCATAAATGACCAACGAACTGCTGTCATTGGTGACGCGTGGATTCGACAGCCCACACAGCCCCCTAGGGACTCAGAAATCATGAACGAAAACGACAGCCCCCACTGCCATAGGGACTCAGAAATAATCGACGAACTGCTGTCACGGGGGACGCGTTGCTTCGACTGCCCCTACAGCCCCTAGGGACTCAGAAATCATCGACGAATTGCTGTCACGGGTGACCCGTGGATTCGACAGCCCAGACAGGCCCTAGGGACTAAGAAATTATCCGCGAATTACTGTCATCGGTGACGCGGGGATTCGACAGCCCACACAGCCCCTTAGGGACTCAGAAATCATCAATGAACTACTGTCATCGGTGACGCGTGGATTCAACAGCCCACATAGCCCCCTAGGGACTTAGAAATCAGCGAAGAACTGCTGTCACGGGTGACGCGTTGATTCGACACCCCAGACAGCCCCTAAGGACTAAGAAATCATCCACGAACTCCTGTCATCGGTGACAAGTGGGTTCGACGGCCCACACAGCCCTTTAGGGGCTCAAAAATCATCGACGAACTGCAGTCACTGGTGAAGCCTGGATTCGACAGCCTAGACAGCCCCTAGGGACTAAGAAATCATCCACGAACCACTCTCATCCGTGACGCGGGGATTCGACAGCCCACACAGCCCCCTAGGGACTCAGAAATCATCAACGAACTACTGTCATTGGTGACGCGTGGATTCCGCAGCCCACACAGCACCCTAGGGACTCAGAAATCATCAACGAAAACGACAGTCCCCACTGCCAAAGGGACTCATAAATCATCGACGAACTGTTGTCACGGGGAAGCGTGGATTCGACAGCCCACACAGCGTCCTAGGGACTCAAAAATCATCAACGAATTGCTGTCACGAGTGATGCGTGGATTCGACAGCCCAAACAGCCCTAGGGACTCATAAATAATCAGCGAACTGC
>Ga0325402_1001940_pt1 | contig 17696 bp, 10 predicted proteins | sample PopdelMetagenome_22_FD_207212 | JGI IMG/M metagenome (GOLD analysis project Ga0325402, IMG submission 207212) | Populus deltoides microbial communities from Bellville, Georgia, United States - Xylem-PdKOR-R3 | ecosystem: Host-associated > Plants > Phyllosphere > Stem > Wood/Secondary xylem... | reverse complement strand
TTAGAGTCCGCTCTAGCAATTAAAATAAACAATCATAGGAAAAATAAGCATAGGAGAACAAACATATTCATCATATAAACTGAAAAGAAAAGGTAAAATAGATCTCACAGTTCTTGAAATCCGAAGGCTTTCCTATCCTTGCAATTAAGAAAAAAAGTTTAGCCCTGCATGTTTGTTGAACAACTAATCAAAAAGAAGGAGGAATGCATGATTTCGGGTTTATTAGAGGAAGGGGCGTTTTTCTCTTCTTGGTTGGCTCCCCCCTTCTCTTCTCTCATTCTTTTTATATCCTAGGAAACCATAGTCTCTATTTTACAAAATAGTCCTCCCATAAGTAGACAGTTTACATTTAAGTACTTCAATAACTATTTCCTAAAAACAGAGAAATAGCCTTGCATGAAATATTTAATCTTTGACTTAGAGAACTAAATTGCTGAAATAAAAACTTGGATGTCGGTTTAGATGTTTTCGGATGTAATTTGGACTCATTTCTTCATGAAACCTGTTTGCGAGCAGAATTCAGTTGTCATCTTTGAAAATCATATCTCCCTCATATGGCATCGTTTTTGAATTCAGTGGAGCGTGGATAGGTCTTTGAATCAGGAATCCAAAAAAATTGAGTTTGCATCAATTGGACTTCTGTAGCTCCAGATATTCAAGTTAGAATGATTGAAGGTCAACATTGGCAGATTGCAAGATTTTACTTTGAAGGTTCAGATTTCCATGCTCTTACTTATTTTATTTTCTTGACTTAGACATCTAGAAAGGTATAGATGTTAGCTTTTTAATGCCACTGGAATCACTTCATTTTGACCTCTAGAACTCACGCTCTGCATAAAACATCAACTGAAGGTCAAATCTGCCAATTACCTCTAATTTACTCCTTTTTGCATCTTTAATCGAAAAGTACCTTCAAAACATAAAATAAAGAATATCAAGGAATTTTATATATAAAACATAGGCAAAACACTAGTTAAATGTGGGTGAAACTATCAAATAATATGATTGTATCATCTATCCTTTAATATTTCTCATATCGCTAATTCCATAAATTGAAGGAAACATGTTCCTATTCAAAATTCATCCTTCATTAATCACATCATTAGTACCATTTTATGTGACTAACCATAATTGAGCATTTATTAAATCAATTTAATCTATCTCCTCCACTAATTTTGTCCCTTGGTCAAAACATCCATAAAAAGGAGACAATTTTATTTTATTTTTTGTATAATTTAATTCATCACATAAATATTCATTTTACTCTAATAGCATAATTAAACATAAAAATCCAATATCAACACCAATTCATTCAAATTAGTCATTTGAATAATGTTTCATACCAAAATTACTTATCAATTCATCAAAATACTTGTATTCAAACTTGAAAAAAGGTAACTTACCACCCAAAATTCAAGAAAAATGGTGATAAAAGAGTTGAAGATGACTTTTTTCTTTTTCCTCCTCCTCTAATTTTATTGTCCCTTACTCCTTTCTTAACACCAAGAAAAACCCAAACCTTAGCTTAGAATTCTATTAACCCTCCTAGATCATTTCAATTTAACCTATTTTTGTGTTTATTTTTGATGGATTTTGGTAAAAGTTTTAACGAAACCCTTCCCTCTCTTATGTATATAGTTGACCACTTTAGAGAAAGAATGGCTTTTTCAACAAGGCTTCCTCTATTTATATCTTAACAATTTGTCAAATTTCTATTATGTCCTCCAATAGTATTTTTATTTTCGAATAAAATTCTTAGATCCCAACACTTGTTTATAACATATGTTTCTGAAGAGAAACTTTTAGGAAGACTTTGTCTCCAACCACAAACTCTAGAGGCCTCTTTCTAGTATATGCATAGCTTTTGTACATATCTTAGGTTGTTTTCATCATATCTCTGATAATTCTCACTTGTTATGATGTAACCTAAGCTAATTTAAATCCAAGTAGCTTCTTATCGCCTACTTCTTCCCAACATACCAAGGTTTGACATTTCCTTCCATATAAAGCTTTATATAAAGCCATTTTCATAGTAGATTGGTAATTATTACTATAGGTAAACTCTCGAGTAGAAGATAATCCTTCCGATTTCCCTTAAATTCTAAAATACAGGATCTTAGCAAATCTTTCAAAGTTTGAATTGTCTTTTCTAACTGTCCGTGGATGGAAAGTCATACTTAAATGTAACTTTATTCCAAGTGCATGTTGGATACTAGGACATAACCGTGAGGAGAATCTAAGATCCCAATCCAATATAATAGATATTGAAATTCTATGAAGTCTTATCACTTCATTTACATATAGTTTAGTTATTCTATCCATAAAATCTGTCATCTTCATTACCAAAAGGAGGGCAAACTTTATTAATCTATCCACTATTACCTAAATAACATCATTTATTTTCTTTCTTCTAGGAAGTCCTAACACGAAGTCCATAGCAATATCATCTCATTTCCATTGAGGTATCAATAATGGTTGTAAGAGATCCATTAGCTTTTAATGCTCAACCTTTACTTGCTGACAAATACCATATTTAGATACAAATTCAGCTATTTCCTTCTTCATACTTAGCCACCAGTTAAATTCTTTTAAGTCTTTGTACATCTTAGTACTCTCGAGATGGACAACAAATCAAGACTCGTGAGCTTTTTTTGATACTTCCTCTTTTAAAGTTATATCTTCAAGAAAATACATTCATCTTCTCATCACTATCATGCCATCATCACGTATCAGGAATGGAGTCTCAACTTCTGACTTAATTTTACTTCTCACCTTGCATATTTCAGCATCATTTGTTGAGCTTCTAGTACTTTGTCTCGTAATACAGATCGTACCCTTAACTGTGCCATCAAAGATTCCCCAGATCCCATTCTAACTAAGCATTAATCCTCTTTAACTTTGTTATGGTTCTTTTATTCTATTCACTCGATCCTCTATTACAACTTTTCCTTTTTAGCTAAGGGCATTTGCCACCACATTCGCTTTTCTTAAATGATAGTCTATAGCATAGTCATAATCCTTGATTAGTTTTATCCATCTTTTCTGTCGTATATTTAATTCTTTCTAAGACTTCAAATACTTTAGACTTTTGTGATTTGTATAAATTTCGACTCGATATCCATATAAATAATGCCTCCATACTCGTAATGCAAACACTATGTCAGCCAATTCCATATCATAAACTGGATAATTCACCTCATGTGGCTTTAATTGCCTTGATTTATACACAATCATCTTCTCATGTTGCATCAAAACACACCCTAAACCCTTCCTCGAGGCATTGCTATAAATCACCAATCTTTCAGATTTTGATGGAAGTGTAAATATTGAAGCAGTAGTATGTCTCTGTTTTAGCTCCTGAAAACTTCTTTCACAATTTTTTGACTAGATCCATTTCACTTCTTTCCTCGTCAATTGAGTTAAAAGGGTTGCTATTGTAGAAAATCTCCCAATGAATCTCTTATAATACCCTGCAAACCCAAGAAAACTATGATTTTTTTTAATATTTGCAGATCCTTCCTACTCCAGTATAGCCTATACTTCCTTTGAGTTTAAATTCCTTCCTTTGATATAAAATGTCCGAAAAAGATCACTGTTTTTAACCAAAATTTACACTTACTAAACTTGGCAAACAATTAGTGATTTTCCAGTACTTGTAACACTTGTTTTAGATATTGCTCATGCTCTAATTGTGAGCTGGAGTATACCAGGATGTCATCAATGAACACTACAACAAATTTGTCTAAATAATGTCAAAAAAATCGATTCATTAAATTCATAAACACTCCAAGAGCATTCGTCAACCCATATGGCATTACAAGGAACTCATAATGTTCGTAATGAGTTTGGAAAGCGGACTTCGAAACATCTTGCTCCTTAATCTTCAATTAACAATGCTCTGACCTCAAATCTATTTTTGAAAATACATTAGCTCCTTATAATTTATCAAACAAGTGATCTATTCTTGGAAATGGATAGTTGTTTGTCACTATCACTTTATTCAATTGTATATAATCAATACGAAGCCTAAAGTTGCTATTCTTCTTCTTTACAAACAATATTGGAGCTCTTCAAGATGAGTTGCTCAGGCGTAAGAACCCTTTATCCAGCAACTCTTGCAACTGATTCTTTAATTATGCCAATTCCATAGGAGCCATGTAACGACCCGACTTTTTCAAAGCCAAAATCAATAGAATTTATTTTTATTTTTATTTTATATATATATAAGTCTTCAGGTTCTGGATGTTTTTCACCATATCATTCTGCAGATTTATAATTGCATTTCATTCATTAACAAGGCACAATCCACGTAGGCTAACGTAAATCAACATTCTTATAAGACAGATTCCCAATACACATGCCTATAATATTATATTTTCATACCCATACGTTTACATTACATCATATTGACATACTCATAAATTCATGTTCTTGTTCTAGTCTCGTTATCATCACGAGTTCATACAAGAGTGTTGAACGACAAGTTACACAACTAGTACTTTTGTTATCCTAACCTCATATAATTTCACAACATAACATCCTCATAAGAAGAATACCACATACGTATATTCATACACATCATATCTATATGTTTGCACATACACATCCGTGTTCCATTTCAATTTTGCGTTACAAGTCTTTACAAAAGGGGTCGGACGACTAATTAAGCGATTAATACATCTATTCATACAAAACTCATATCACCCATAACATGCGAATATATGGTTCCTTTCAAAATGTGTGAGCCGCGAAGCAGATTTCCTTACGCATTATTTGGTATGATGTCTCTGTTAGAGCACAAGGTAATTTCAAGCATTATAGGCAATTTAAAAACATAATAAAGCAATATTAATGTCATATTTCATTCATGGATCAAAGGAGCATAATAATTTTTTTTCATTTCTCCTTACTTACGTAAATACCACCCTTAATAATTCGTCAATTACTGAGACTAATTGCAACACTCAAACTTGGTCATCCATCTTGAATACCGTTAACCGAACTAACGTTATTCTTTGTTTAAAGCATAACAATTGAGTTCTTTCATATACTTGGTATATACAAAACATAGTACACATGAACGCATCAATTTTTGAAACTACTCATACTCCCAAATCTGGCAATCCTCTTAGGACGCCATTAGCCGGAGCCAATTGTTTATTCATCCCGGTCATCCACTTAGAACGCCATTAGTCAAAGCTAATCATTTAGTCATCCCGGTCATCCACTTGGGATGCCATTAGCTGAAGCCAATCGTTTATTCATCCCGATCATCCACTTAGGATGTCATTAACCGAAGTTAATCATATAATTCATTCCATTAGCCGAAGCTAATCATTTATTCATCTTGGTCATCCACTTAGGACGCCATTAGCCAAAGCTAATTATTTATTCATCCCGGTCATCCCCTTAGGACACTATTAGCCAAAGCTAATCGTTTATTCATCCCGGTCATCCACTTAGGATGCCATTAGCCGAAGTTAATCATTTAATTCATGTCATTAGCCGAAGCTAATAATTTATTCATCCTAGTCATCCACTTAGGACGTCATTAGCCGAAGCTAATCATTTATTCATCCTGGTCATCCACTTAGGACGTCATTAGCCGAAGCTAATCATTTATTCATCCCGGTCATCCACTTAGGATGCCATTAGCCGAAGCTAATCATTAACCAATCAAATGTTCCATATGCGGTTTATGAAATCACTATAACATGATAATATATCCTTTGTAATGCTCGTTCAAATGATTCATAACAATTTGACATTCACTATAACATAATAGTAGACCCTTCGTAATACTCGTACAGACGTTCTGGAGTAGCTTAGCATTCGGTATACACAACAACAAATCCTTTGTAATACTCAAACAAACATTCTATAACAGTTTAGCATTCAGTATAGCACAAAAGTAGACCCTTCATATTACTCATCCAACTATTCATGACAGTTAATGTTCAACACAATACAACAGTAGATCCCTCGTAATACTCATATAAAATTTCATAACAATTTAGCACTATGTATAGCACAATAATAGATCCTTCACAATACTCATATAAACACTCGTGACAAATAACCTTTAGCATAATACAACGATAGATCCTTCGTAATACCTATACAACCATTCGTAACAATTAACATTCAATAGAATGCAATGGTAGATCCTTCGTAATACTGATACAACTATTCATGACAATTAACATTCAGTATAATACAATGGTAGATCCTTTGTAATACTCATACAACCATTCGTGACAGTTCAACATTCCATATAGCACAACAATAAATCCTTTGTAATAAATTCGCTTTCGAAATTAACATTACGCTAGAAGGGAGATGGAGATCACCTACCTGTTCTACCCATGGGGTGTCCTTATTTTGATAAAGGTCCGATCCCGGTCGCACCACCTAAAACATCAATGGCCACAAATCAGTACGTTCATATTCAATAATCACCCAACTCATCACCATGCATATTTCAAGCATACACAAGTTCATATTCATGTATTCCACACATTACAATCACACCAAGCAATCATTTTAATCACTAGACCAATATGGAAACATAAATCTGCTGCATAAATTAGTTAGTGAAAAACTAGTTCGCTAGTGATGCAGATTCATCAGTGGACTAATTCGCTGCTGACACCACAATTCAGCAACGAAAACTGACTCGCTGCAGACAACATAATTCAGCAGCAACAACTGATTCGCTGCAGGAAACACAATTTGGCAGCGAGAATTGACTCACAGCAGAAAACACAATTTAGCAGCAACAACTGACTCGCTGGAAACAATACAATTGGGTAGCAAAAACTGACTCGCTGCAGACAACATAATCCAGCAATGAAAACTGATTCGTTGCAGGCAACACAATTCAGCAGCGAGAACTAACTCGCTGCAGACAATGTAATTCAGCAGCGAGAACTGATTCGTTGTAGCCAACACAATTCAGTAGAGAACGAATTTGTTGTTGACAACACCATTCAGCACAAATCGCCAGCACAGATAGGCTACTATTGATTCAAAAATTATTGATGAAAACTGAGTTGTTGTCGACTCAGAAATCATCAACGGATTACTTCCCTAGCTAGCGCATGAGCTTGTCAGCACATACGAACTTGCTTTTTATGTTTTCAATACCATCATGCTAAATTCATCAACACAAGGTAATAATCAATGCACATCACATAAGGTTACCTTTCCTATCTTATATCTTGTCCCTCTAAGAATTATACAAGGTCCCTCCATTGTTTCCTTAATTCTTATAGCCGACATTGTTGTCCATTGCCTTAGTTACACATGCAATTCATCATATTCCTCACAAACATAATCACAAAAACAATCCACAATTACACATTCACTTCTATGATTCACAATCACACATGTTCATTCAACATACACAAAACCAAAGCATAAATCACAAAGTAATTCTCATTTCAACTCTAACAAGTATCTAAGGTTCATTAACACATAATTTTGCATATACAATCATTTTGTCGTAATTTCACATATTTTCCTCACTTCTATATGAAAAAATCAGACATGAACATACACATGAAGTTCTGATTCGGTTCCAACATGTTTCTTAGAAGTTTAATGAGACTATAATTCCTGTATTTTCTCATTTCATTCCTTCATTTGGTCGGCCCCAACTCTTAGGTTACACATTCAAAATCCCTTAAATTTATTCTTATTTCTTTGGTAGGAGTCTGCACTAGTGTTCATCAATTCATTATACTACTTAGATCTTCTCTTTTAATCATTCCCAAAGTTATATGTGTAAGGGACCTTAAGCTTTCTACTTTGGGGTTTCATCCTCCCCTTGTCCCGAAGTCATGAGGTAGTAACTAGCAAAGGAAAAACGTTTCTCTTACCTCATGTTTTTTACAACTTTAGAGCTGGTTTTGGTGGCGTGTTTCTTCCCTTAAATCTTGATTTTCTTCTTTTCCTTTTATGTTGTTTGTTTCCAGCTAGCCCTAGGCTCCTTCTTCTGTCATGATTTTGGTTGTTTCTCCCTTCTCTAGCTCTCCATTCACTCGAACCCTCAAAAGAAATGACATGCAAGCTGATTAGATTTTGTGTTCTTTTTGGGAAGGGGGGTTTGCTGTAGCTAAGACTGCCGGCTGACTTTTAGGGAAGAGGTCTAGACTTCTCCTCCTTTCATGGCTTCGGCTACCTTTAAGTTCTCCCTTCTTCTCCAGCATTTTAAGGAGATGCATTCAGCTGGGACTGTTGATTTTTTTTTTTTATCAAAATGTAAGTGTATATAACAGATCAAAAATATACAAGGCTGGAAGACCAACTAGTTCGAATATAAAGATATACAAAAAGGGAACAAGTTCCCTAATAAAACTATACATCGAAGCCAATAAAACAAAGCTAGCAAGCTAATAGAATTAGCTAACAATGGTTAGGAAATGAACCAAGGGGATTACAAGGTTCCCAACCTAACACAAAGCAAAACTCAAGGCAAAGAGTCGCCTTAAGCAACAACCAAAGCAGAATACACACAAAGAAATTTGAACTGAGAGGCAAAGATACAGTAAACACCATGCACAACAGCCAGGACTAGCAATAAAGATCCATCAAAAACATATGCAGACAGCGTAATCAGCTTCAGACCGAAGGGAGAAGAGCATCCCACAAGATTATTCCTCAAAAATAGCCACTATAGTAGTCATCCCACATGCATTATATAAAGTGATTTTGCTTTATACTTTGGGACTGTTGATTTTTCTTTGGGAAGAGAGGGTGTTACAACCAAGGCTGATGGTTGGCTGTCTTTTTGGGGAGAGCAAAGGTCATTCTCTCTCCTTTATTGCATTTATACCCCTCTTAAACATGGTAGGGTGTTTGGGTGCTGGACAAAGGTTGTCCTTTTCCCCTGTTTAGGTAACTTTAGATTGGTTTCTATTCTATTTCTCCTCTAGGATAGGCCGGTCCAACACAAATTTTTGTTGAGTTTACAGTGTCGTTGCCGATTCAAAAATCAGCAGCCAAACTGTTTTGCTACCAATTTAGAAATCGGCAGCGACGGTGAAGTCGTTTCTGGCTTTACATTTTTTTTATCAGGAGTTTAAAAGCCATCCTATAAAGTGAGTAAGATATAGATGTGGTACTAGGTAGCATACCAATAGAGACTTTTATTTCTCTTTTTAGAGGTAATCATGATAGTTTATCAGGAATTACTTCCAAGAATTGCCTCACTACAAGTAAGTTTGATAATTGATCAGTATCCTTTTTGGAATCTATTACATAAGCAAGATATACCATACAACCCTTCCTCATCAGTTTCTTAGCAGTCATAATTGAAATCATGCTATTTGGTATGACATTTCTTTCTCCCTGAAAGATCACTCTCCTACCATCAGGCCCAAAAAATGTCACCGTTTTAGCAAAACAATCTACTGGTGCTCTATATGTACTCAACTAATCCATACCCAAAATTACATTAAATTCATGTAGTTATAAGAGTATTAAGTCAACTCTCATTTCCACTCCTTCTAAAATAACCCTTACTCCTAAAAGTAATGATCAATGTTACAGTTTCGCCTAAAGAGGTACTTGTCGTGTATCCCTTTTCTTTCTTACTAAGATTATTCCCAAGTTTTTCTAATATTTTACATGATACAAAAGAATGTGTAGCACTATGGTCAATTAATGTATATACAGACAAGGAATTTAACTATAGCATACATGCGATTACTTCTAGAGTAGCTCTGAAATCATCATGTGTCATATGATACACTCTGCCTTGAGTTCCATAACCTTGGCCTCTGCCCCAACTCCTACTGCCACTAGCCATAATTTGTGCCTATCTAGCTGGCCTACCCATTAAGACCAATTGTTGTTAGCCATGTGCTGGCTGCGATTGTCCCTGAATGAACTTAGTTCTCCGAGGGCAATTTCTTTGAAAGTGACCTTTTCCTCCATAATAATAACACCTTCATCCCAAATGTGGGCAATCCCTCTATCTATGCTCTCCTCTAAAGATGTAACATCTTTCTGACATTGCAGAACAATCATCCAGGTGCTTCTGTCCATACCGAGTAAACTAAGGGTAAATAATTGTCTTTTGTTCTGAATTTCATCTTGTAACACCACTCTTAGGGTTTGACTGTCCCTCGGTAAAATCCATGATTAGTACTTAAAAGTGCATTTTAATCAAGGTTTTATATCATCATATTGCACTTAAAGTATCATTAAATTCCCTAACTTAAGCATGTTTTGTAATAACAAGTCTAATAACATAAGATATCTTTAATTTATGGTAAATGCTCATTTTGAATGCAGGCATATCTCACAATTTAAAGGATTGATTGATGTGTTTAACTATTGAAAGTGAGAAGATAAAGAGAGGGCTAAGCTCAAAAAAGAGATGCTGGTTCAATTCAAACTGGAACATCATTCGGTTATTGGAACATAACTGGAGCTGTAGAATATGGATTTATGTCTGGTTTATATGGATGGAAAGCTAAGACATAGGCCTAAAACTTTCATGAAGAGTCCAAGTTTCATAACGGTCGTTTTCAAGTTTAAATTATAGCAACAAAAGAGAAGTTGGAATCTGTCTTACAGCTGAGACACTGTTCAATGTTCATCCCATCTCTCGAGTTCTAGAAGTCCAAATGAGCTCATTCTTGTTTTGTTGGAAAGCTGAGACAAATTCCCAGAACTTTAATAAAGACTATCTATTCACATTCTGACATTTTGTTCAAACAAGAAGATAATGGTTGTCACCAAGTCAAGAGGTGGCCACCCACTCAATAATTAGTCATCAAATCAATAGTTCTGAATTTTAGCCTATAAAAGGAGGCATTTGCCATGCATTTAGACATCTTGGTTTTCAAATCAAGATCATGCTTTTTATTTCTTTCTTTATATTTTTGTAATGTTCAAGTGTTATTTTATATTATATTTTCCTTAATCTCTTATTTATGCTTTTCATTTCCTTTACTATATTTATGTTCTTAAGTTGTTTATTTATATTTATCTTCTTCATTATGTTTAGCTAAGTTTATTTTGTCAAGGTGAAAAGGTTATTAATGGTGTAAGAATAAGTATAGTGTAAACTTAACATGGACTTTAATGTTTGATACTAACATGTTTTGTATTTGTTATCTTACTCATTTTTAATACCTTGCTTGTTAAATGGTTAATCTAGATTTGTGTTGTATAACCCTTGGTACAACAAATACTTGGCACTTTCATAGCCAACTATATGGTATAACCAACACCTGAGCTATGAAAGGAACTTGATTTGTTGTTAATAAGTTATCACCATGAATACCTGACCACATTTACAAGTATTGGCATTACTTAAATAAGATAATTAATATAATCATGTTAATAATTTATAATGAATTATTAAGGATAAATCATCTGATTGGAACCTCCTTTGTGTGTGATTTCTAGTTGATTAATAAAAAGAGTTTATACTACACTTATTTCTAAAACTATTAGTGGATCCTCTAACCTTGACAATTGTTTTTATTTTTTATTAATACTCACATCAATATCACATCTCAAAAGTTCTCTTCAACTCCTTTTCATTTGTTGTTTATAATTTTATATAGTTCACCTCTCTATGGTTCGACCCCGGTTTTGTCGAGTTATTTATTACTTCGACACTCCTGCACTTAGGATAAGACATCAATCTTTTGATCGTATCACTCTACACTTGCATCATGAGTCGTTCTCGTTCCTAACCCTCCCCCTTCCCTAAATTACCCAAAATGTCCCTTACCCTTCTTCAGAAAGGGCGGTCTGTCTATAAGAAAATCATCATCCTTCCTTTTTCCCAATATAGTCTGGCCATGTTAACCCTCCTTCACACAAGCCTTCAAGGCCTCAGCAACATCAAAGAGTATATATCAATTTAATTGAATTATGAAGGTAGTATCAAGACTTATTTCGACTTATAAATTCTTTAAAGTGTAAATCTATAATTCTAAGATATTAACCACCTACCTGAAGTCGATGCTCGACTAGAAGTTCCTTATTGTTGTATAGTCCTAGTGACCTCTCCTGTTACAACAAAAACATTGCATAAATCCCTAAGGTCCTCTTATCAAACTTTCATTTTAAAATCCTTTACTAAATTGTCAAATCTTCACAACTTCTTATAGTCTTAGAACTCTATCATCATAAACAACATAAATTTAATAAGATAATCTTCATATCCTTTAATATTTCTCATATCGCCAATTTCATAAATTGAAGGAAACATGTTCCTACTCAAAATTCATCCTTCATTAATCACATCATTAATACCATTTTATGATACGTAATTGAACATTGATTAAATCAATTTAATATATCTCATCCCCTAATTTTGTCCATTGGTCGAAACACCCATCAAGAGAGGGACCATTTGTTTTTTAATTTGTACTTTAATTCATCATCTAAATATTTATTTAACTCTAATAGCATAATTAAACATAAAAATCCAATATCAACACACCAATTCATTCAATTTAGTTGTTCGCATAATGTTTCATACCAAAATTACTCATCAATACATCAAAATATATGTATTCAAACTTAAAACAAGGTAACTTACCACCCAAAATTCAAGAAAACAGTAATAAAAAAGTTGAAGATGAGTTTTCTCTTTTTCCTCCTTCTCCTATAATTTTGTCATCCCTTACTCCTTTCTTAACACCAAGAAAAAAACCAAACCCTAGCTTAGAATTCTATTAACTCTTCTAGATCACTTCAATTTAACCCTTTTTTGTGTTTATTTTGATGGATTTTGGTAAAACTTTTCAAAAAATCCTTCCCTCTCTTTTATGTTTATGGCTGGCCATTTAAGAGAAAGAATGGCTTCTCCAACAAGCCTTCCTTTATTTATATCTTAAAAAAATTTCAAATTCTCACTATGTCCTTCATTAGTATTTTTTTTTTCTGGATAAAATTCTCAAATCCCAACACTTGTTTATAACAGATTTTACCGAGGTTATTAAATAATGGTATTTCATTTTTTAATGACATGTACATAACATTTCACTTCAAACTCCTAAGACTATCATCATTCCATAACAGTCAGGGGTTTATAAAAATATTGTTACTCACTTATTTTGTTTAATTATTTTATTATTATTTAAATTTTGGTTCCTAAGTAAAAAAAAAATCATTAACTTTGAAATTCCATCCGGAGTTTACGAAGACATACCATAAACATAATTAATGTCACTTTGACAACTAAGCACCCTTATTTTTTTACTAGTTGTAGAACATTTGAATTGAAGTTTATTGGCTTTATATTGTCAAGTGTAGTATGTTGAGTTCTCGAATATCATACACGCAACAAAAACAATAAGACTAAATTATTCGGGAGTCTCTAGGATTCTGTTAGACAGATCTAGAGTTGTTTAGGAATTTATTACCTAAAGATCTGATTTTCTTCAACTTTGAATAATTATTTAAAGACTAGGTTGTTGCAAACCACAAGTCATCTAATTTTCCAGCATCCAACGGCAATCCACATGAATCGCTAGTAAGAAATCTCTTAAATCCTTATTTAGAAGAAATGGATTATTACACCTAGAGTGCTAACTCTCTATTCGGTGACTTACATAGTTTTTTTTGTCTAACATACAACCACCAAAAAATAAGAGGCATGACTTATTATTTATAGAAAAATCTTAAAATCCATATAAATTGATAAAATATCAATTTTCCCCTTGAATAATATCCATATATTAATTCAGGACAATTTTAAAAATTATCCTTACTTAATTTTTCTAGGTCTAAAAATATAATCCCTATATAAATTATATTTTAGTCCTTAATTTTTAAAATATTAGAAAAGTCATTTGTGATTTGACTTAACCTTTCAATGACTGGTTTCTTAATGTAATTAATATCCTTTCATCAATAATGTTTTGATTTAACATTAAAACATGGAGTATATCTGTCATGTTAAATCATGTTTGTTCTCTACATAATAGTCATTGATTGTTTGAAAAAGATTTGAAACTCTTTTCAAATCTCATTCCATATTAGCCAAGGATTTCTCAGTCAATACAATTTAAGATCAGATGAAATATTTTTTCTAATTCACTTAGGGTGATGAATCCTCTCTTGATCACTTAAGTACCTTTATATAGTTCATAATATACCTAATGTCTGCCCTTCGTTACCTCGATTAAGATAACATGTAACATGATCAAAGTATAACATTCTCTATATAAGATAACTTAGTGATCTCAAGTCTAAGGATCACTTACATAACCATAATGTGAGCCTTTCCATAAACATAGGTGGTCTCTCCATATGAAATTCTCATTCAGGTCAGTTCAGTATACAAGTCTTAGACAAGCACCTACATATTTGTTCAAAGTATCCCTTATACCTCGGCTTATGAGAACAACTGCTTTTTTTTATAAAGAAAAAAATATAATTTGTATCAGTCTCTACGGCTTTAATGAATATCCAATATTTAAGAGAGCATCGACTAGGAACATTTTAGGAATAATGTTTTGATGCAAGAGGAATCTTATAATTACAACAACTTTATAATTTTCTTTGTAAAGCATTTTTGTCTCATAGACTTTATTTTTACTTTAGATTCATAAACCAAATATTAGATTCATTAATCTAACATTATATAAATATCAAAGATAAATTAGGCCTTTATTAATAATAAATATGTATTTACATGAATATAAACATATCACGTGCAACCAACTGATTGGCTATAGTATGTATTAAACTATCAATATCTCACTTGCACTAATGTTAATTGCTCATATATTTAAAATCATATTGCTTTATGTAGCATTAATGCTTCTGCATAGATAGTGACTTAGTAAGAGGATCTTATAGATTCTCTTCGGTGGGTATTCACTATATCTTCACATCTTTCAGTTCATTCATTTATCAAATCAAATAGAATTTTTTAAGTACTTGTTTGGATCATTAATGAGATTTTGGTTTCTTTTTTTATGCAATTGCTCCATTATTATCATAGTACAGGGCAACTAGATCAACAATGCTATGAACCAACCTAGTTCATTGATGAACTTCTTAATCCAAACAACCTTTTTGTTTCCTCAAATGTGAAGGTATACTCTTATTCAGTTGTAGAATCAATTGTACTCTTTTATTTGGAATTCTTTCAACTCATAACACTACCATTTAGAATAAAATATATATTGACTGGTATTTACTATTTTTCAAACATTTCATTGAAAAAATTTTAATTCAAACAATTTTGAACTTTTGGTTTATCTTCTCTATTGATGGATCCTATAGTTAAGTATAGGATACCATTTCCATCATATCTCTCTCAATTTATGTCTTAGAACACATGTCTTTGGAAGGAGGTGTTCTATGCAAAATAGATAAGAATTCAATCTTAGATTCTTTCATGTTAAGCTAATTTAGCATTTAGTCTATATGCATGGATTGAGACAATCTAAGCAACCTTTTAGATCTATTTCTATAGATCTCTAAATCCAATATATAGGTTGTTTCTCCTAATTTTTTTATGGAGAAATTCTTGAACAACCAAAACTTTAATAAAATTCCTATTTAATAGAAATTCCAATAATTCAACTATTAAATAAAAGCATATTTACATTGGTCTTTAATATTAACAATCACTCATCATGCATAAAACATTTTAATATGCATAATTAAAAATATACTGCATGTTATTCTAATTATTGGCCTTATGTACAATTTAAAATAATATTTCTAACACTTAGAAATATTCAATCAAATCCAATTTGAAAATTTCCCAAATAATTTTTTGTACTTCAAAAACTCTTATTAAAAATGAATTAAACAATTTAATTCATTCCTAATCCTATTAGAAAAAATAATTCTATAATTAATTTAATTTAGGGTTTCAATTTTAATATAAAATTATTATTTTATATATGAAGGGCTAAAATCATAATTTCAACTCTAAATATACCAAAAAGTGATTAGATATAAGTCGCAGGCTATATACATAACTCTACCCCTAAAAACCCTAATCTAGATAGTAGGGGTAAAATTGTAATTTTTCCCCTGTCATCTTCTTCTTGCTATTGTCAGCATGGTTAGACCACGCCAGTGGCAGCCTTTAGTAATGGCACTAGTACTCCCACTGCACCTGGTGGCAACGCAGGGCAACAGCCCCCACGCAACCGCAATCTGACAATGTTAGGCCTTTTGCCAAAGGTGACTGGTTGTGCACGTAGCATAGCCAGGCACGCAGCGATGCTGGCGCCACTACTTGTGTCTATTGTAGCCACCTAAAACTAGTTTTAAAAAATTAGTGGTGAATTTCGGCCAAATTTGGCTAGAATAGTAACCAGAAAGAATAATGAGAAAAAATATTTTTTGGAAAAATAAATTTGCATATAAATTTAATTTGCAATTAACGTCATTAACAATTAAAACATGTAATCAACAACTCTAATTGTCTAATGGAGGCTCGGATGCCACTATTGGGTTCTCAAATATCATGCATGCAGTGAAAACAGTAAAACAAAATTATTTAGGAGTCCCTAGGATTCCGTTAGATAGATATAAAGTTGTTTAGGGATTTATTACCTAAAGATTTCATTTTCTTCAGCTTTGAATAATTATTTAAATAATAGGTTTCCACAAACCACAAGTTGTCCAATTGTCCGACCTCCAACCGTAATCCACACGAACCACCAATGAAAAATCTTATACATCCATATTTAGGAGAGAGGAATTGTTATACCTAGATTGTTAGATCTCTATTCTGTGACATGTAATTTTTCTGTCTAACAGATAACCATACAAAAATAAAAAGCATAACTTACTATTTATAGCGAAATCTGAAAATCCCTATAAATTAACAAAATATCAATTTGCCACTTGAATAATATCCATATATTAATTCATGATAATTTTAGAAATTAATTCAATTAAGTCCTTACTTAATTTTTCTAGGTCTATAAATATAATTTTTATATTAATTATACTGTGGTCCTTAATTTTTAAAATATATTTTAATCAAATCATACTTAGTTAAATCATTTCAGTTTAATTTTTTACTAATAATTTTTAATATGTATAACTTATTAAATTTCTAATATACCAGTCCAAATATTAATGTGTAATCTTTTAATATGGAAATATCATATGTAACCCCACACGGAATTATAAAGTGATGAAACACGCTCACTTTTTTTTATTGAAAATAGATTACTATAAACGGGCTCTATACGCTAACTGTCGGGAGTTTTGGCATGTTTCAGGGGCATCAACCTCCACTCCATTTTCTTAGGAGAGCTCTTGACGTGTAATGGCATATTCCAGATCCATGTAAAATTGAGCAAAGACTAAACCTGCATGACAAAACTCAAATGACCAATTAAATAGACAACAAAAATTATGCCTTAATGACATAAAAAACTCAATGAGCCTCCCATCTAGTGGACCAACCAATCAAGTTCTCATGTCTCAAGAAATACCAAATTTTGAAACTTATATACAAAACTTTGGTACGTGAAAAGACAAGAATATCTTTTTTGAAGGTACAATCCTTCGGGTTGTAATTATTTTACAGGAACATCAGATTATACTGCTAACCAATCTTCAATTGGAAATCCTGCGGAAAAGTATCTGTGCACCATATTGAGGCTGCAAGCTTATAAAGAGCATTGGAGCGTGAACATAGGTTGGGGATACTATGAAAGAGTAATGTTTGATGAGCATAGCTA
>Ga0325402_1001933_pt1 | contig 17714 bp, 13 predicted proteins | sample PopdelMetagenome_22_FD_207212 | JGI IMG/M metagenome (GOLD analysis project Ga0325402, IMG submission 207212) | Populus deltoides microbial communities from Bellville, Georgia, United States - Xylem-PdKOR-R3 | ecosystem: Host-associated > Plants > Phyllosphere > Stem > Wood/Secondary xylem... | reverse complement strand
CAATACATGTTTATAATGTTAAATAGTCGGTAAAATCGTTTTGGTTTTGTTTTTACATTTTCAGTTGAAATATAAAATTCTCACCAAACTCGCCCTCTAGCCCTCTGCATCATAAGTCATACCCTAGAATCTCTTTCTCTCTGTCATTCCAACAACCACCTATATAAAACAACCCAAAATCAGATTGATCCACAAGCTGTCATCTCTTCCATGATGACCTGATGATCCATAGCTGCCACCAGCAGCAACAATATACTCAGGGAAAGGAGGAAGGAGGAAGGTTGGTAAACTAATAAGGTTTGAATCTTTTTCAGTACCATGGAGATTGAAACTTTTACTCTTTTTTTCTTGTTTTGTTGAGATGTGTATATAATGGGTACTACCCATTGGGTAGCATTAATGGTAGTTTACCTAGGAATTGAATTTAAAGGGTGGAAAGTTGGTATACACTATACCTCGTGCTTTTTGCAACATGAATATGATAGGAGGGGAATTTATATTTTTGTTTTTGAAAAAATTATGTTTGCTCAAGATTACTGATTCCTGCAAAAATTGTTATATTGAATGAATGAAATTGATTTCATTTGCATTCATTCATGGGTTTTGCTTGTAGATTATTTTTTAAATTAGGTAATTGTTAGTTAATGAAAATTTATAGACATGACTAATTGTATTGTATTTTTAAGTTATTGAAATGATGTATGAATTTTTATTTGAACCATGTATTTTTAGGTGATTAAATTATGAATGAAAAAAAATTTTCCCTGTGATTTTATGATCCGTTTTAACAATCCGAATTTATATTATATTTTTCGTGTCATGTTAAAAATATGTTTTTAACAACCTTGAATAGATCCCATATTTATGGGACAACGACAAATTTTCTTGTGTGCATATTGAATAAGTTATAGTAAAAGCTAGCTGATTGGTCCGTGCTATGTTGCAGGTTGTAATAAAAAAAAAATTAGCACAAAAAAAAATCTAAGGATTGGTAATGTGTTTTTTTTTAAAAAATAGATGTTCACCATGAATTGAATGATATCTTGATCTAATCTAAGATGAAAAAACATTTGATTCACATGGATTAATCTAATCTAGGTTGATTTGTGATTTGTGAAACTTGTAGGGATAATCTTGAAAAAAAAAAAATTAAAAAAATTCAATTCCAAATTAACTCAATAATGAGGAGGAAATTGATAAAAAACAATTTTTGATTAAAAAAATAAAGTGAACTTGAGTTAACGAAGCAAACTCATAATGAAAGTCATGTATGTTATTAGATTTAATAAATTTTTTATTTATATTATTTTTCATAGATAATTTTTTTTTATATGAAATATTATTTTTTTAAAAAGTAAAAAAACCGTGATAGGAACATGGGACTGAGATAGCAAAAGTAATTCATTGAAAATAAATGGTAAAATTATATTATTTTATGTTTGAGTTTAATTAAAAAATGATTGATAAAAAAAAAGAAGGTGAAATTGTATATTTTTTTAAATTGAGAGAAACAAATCATTAAACCAAAAAAAAGAAAAACAAATAATAGCCCGGATATTGTGGATTAACTTGTTAAGCCTGCTAGCTGGATAATAAACTCAATTGGGTTCATTGATTTATTCTATCATTTTTTTAAAAAATAAGAAGCCCAGTTGTGTGAGTCTAGGCATTAAAAGAAGCAGTCCAGACGCGTGGGCCTTCTAGCTCAGTTCACGTGCCTGGGTTTGTCTTATTTTTTTTCTTAAAGGGGCAAATGATTCATCATGTTTTTTTTTTTTAAAAAAATAGCAAATGACATGCCTCTGCTTTCTGCAGATTCCAGTAACTAGGGCTTGTCAGACAATTACGAGTTAATTTTTTTTGATGAAAAACTAATCTTCAATATATTTTTTACTCAAACACCCAGAAAACACCCAAAATATTTTGATAAACCTATTCATGGCCATAAAAACCTAAAAAAAACTTGAAAAATCAAAATCAACTTGAAGCCAAAATTATTCCCGTGGTCAAATCTACCAACCTTGGCAATGAAAAAAAAAAACACCTAGATCAATCTTCCCTGATGAAATGGAATTCATTGACACAAAATTAACTATTCTTGCTATTAGAATTGCTGACAACGATACATTTCTCTCTCTACATCGGAACCCTGTGAGTCTCTCTCATCTAAAAATAAAAGACTGAAAAATAAGAGAAATAATGGAATTGAATTTCAAGAAACTAAAGGGACCGGATACCTAATATTTAAAAAAAGATAAAGGACTAAAATGAGCTTTTCAAATGAAATTTTATGACACCATCTATTTTATTTGTCCTTTTTACTTTAGTCATTTGTCTTTCAATTCAACTCTTCCTTTCAAAGAATATGTAATTGGGTGGTGATTTGGGTTTAAAAGTGCTAAACTATGAAAAATAAATAAATAAAATATTCAAGAATCAATTTAATATTTTTTTTGAAAATTTTATTATTCTAATCCAAAATGAGAGAATAAACAGTGAAAAAGTTCTATAATCTCAGTCACTATTGGCATTATGTTTTTGTCTCTTGATTTGCTCCAAGAGGCTGTACCACTATTATGTTTTGCTCTCTTGATTTGCTCAAGAGGCTATTTGTACATAATCCAAGACGTCTCTTCAAGGCTCGAGTGTTGGAAGAATTGATAACATGACCTATTTTTGTATTTTAGCATTAATTTCAAACTGTTAAAGAAAAGTAAAAACTAAAATATGCGGCCATGAGTGTGTTAAACTAGAATAATTAATAAAAAAATAGAATAAGAAATTGACCCCATAAAAAATAAATCTTACTATTTCTTCTACAATGGATTGATTGTTTGGGTTTTTTTCATCTTTGTTTTTTTGCATAGCCATAAATTTTTTCTTTACATTCAAATCCTTTCATGATTGTTTTTTAGAATTGGCTTTATAGTTTGCTTTAATTAACTTATTATTGGGTTTTTGTTATGTTGGGTTAACATCCCGATATGAGGTTGATGCTCGAAATGCAAGAATTAATTTGGATTTTTGTTTGACAAATGATTATAAATATAGGGATTGAAGTTGACCTTGGAACAAATAAGAGAAGAAAGACGGAAAAGAAAAAATGGTTGTTGGAGACATAACGAGCGTGTATAGATTACACGTGTTGCCTTAGAAGAAAAGTCAAATTGTTAAGAGAGAGAAAAAAGTTACGAAACTAATTATGTGGTCATCTACACCTGAAAATAATAGCATGACTATTGATTTTTTTTATATTAACGTGGGTGTCTAGGCCAGCTTGCACGCACCTCGACTAATCTCACGAGTCGTGAAGTTAATAACCATGTAAGCCTCCAGTGGCCCTGAGGTTTGTGGAACTCGAACTGGTGACTTCTAAAGAGCAAACCTATGGCCTGACCAGTTGAGTTACACCGCTCAGGGTTAATGATTCCTTGCATGTATTAGTGGTGGTTGCTCTTGTGTCACTATTATAGAATCCATACTGACTTGGAAAATCAACTTGGTACTTGGTCAACTCGAGGCCTGAACAGGTTTGGATTGAAAAAAAATGGGGCCAAGTATTGACCCAGTAAAAAACCTAGATCGACCCGTGAACTAGTCAACCCGGGATGAAATTCGATCAAAACTCGAGTTTTTGTTTTTTTTTTTTAAACTAAAACTTTTCTGACTTGTAAAATTCAGCTTCTTTGCTATTTTCCTAGTAGCAACAGTAACCGAATCAACAACAACATTTTTAGAATCAATGAAAATCTCCATTCGGTTTTTTTTTTTAAATAAACTTTTGTAACCATTTTATTAAAGGTCAAGTTAAAATCTTAACCCGAGAAGGTTAATGGCATAAACCTTAACTAAGAAGGTTCTTTAAAGGTAATATATATATATATATTAAAGAACATAATCCATGAAGAAAAGGATTTATTGTTGTTTTTCTTTTGAATAGCCATAAATTGTTTCTTTTCACTTAAGTCCTTTCACAATTGTTTTTTAGAGTTGACTTTATATTTTGCTAAAGCTAACTTATTATTGGGTTTTTGCTGTGCCAGATTAACATCTCGGTGTTGGGTTGACACTTGATTTGCAAGAATTAGTTTGAATTTTTTGTTTGACAAATAATTAGAAATATAAGGACTAAAATTGACATTGGGAGAAAGAAAAAAAGAAAAAAGAAAAAATAAAAAAGAGAAAATAATTGTTGGAGGCACAAGAAGCGTTTCTATGTTACACGCGTTGCCTGAGGAGAAAAGTCATGCCTTCAATATAATAAAAAGTCACGGAACTAATTACATGGTCATCTACACTTAAAAAAGATCGAATGGCTATTGCTTGTTTTTTTTTTATTAACGTGGGTGTCTGGGTCAGCTTGCGTGTACCTCGACTAATTCAATGGGCCTTGAAGTTAATGACCATGTAAGCCTTCAGTGGCCCTGAGGTTTGTGAGATTCGAACTGGTAACCTCTAAGAAGAAAACCTAAAGCCTGACTAGGTCAATTACATCCCTTAGGGTTCCCAACCAATAGCTCATTGCTCTATAAAGAGGTGAGGCGAAAAAATCTTTTCATTACTCTAGCTTTATTCCTAGGCCTTTTAGAACGAAACGAACGTTGGAATAATTTTCATAAAATTGCCTCTATTGGTGGACATGAATTTGAGAAGATGAAGGAGAAAGCCCATGACAACTTCATGTTGGACTTTGCAGTAAGTAAAGAGCAAATTAATGACAAAGGTGAAAAGATGTATATTCAAACCCGAATGGAAAAATATGCAGAAGAGCTATGAGGATTACTAAAGAGAGAAAACATTGGTTATAGATAGGTAATGTGAGTTGTAATTTTTGGCTAATTTTTTTTTTATGAAGGAAGGTGATGTATTATTATGGAATTTGCGAACAAGATCTATTATTTGTTAAGAAATCATGGTGTGTAAAACATAAATGCATAAGTCAAATTCTATGATCTTTATTGAATGAATATTATAATTTCTTTAGAATTTGTTAGTTTCAAGCACACTTTATGGTAGTGAGTTTAGGATACCTATGTTTTGGGCACAATAAAATGAGTACAATTACCTTTAGAAGTAAAGAACTTAAAACTTGCATCAATGTGATTTTTAGTCTTTTCATCCTTATTTCTTTCATTAATATCAAGTGGAGTAAGGAATCTGGTCTTTTAACATGTGAAAAAAAAAATTGTTAGCGCATGTAGCACATGAGCCAACAAGTTGGGGGTTCTTGTGCCCTTCGAGCAGTGTATGCAAGCTCCTTTGAGGACCAAACACCGCCTTCCATGGCGGCTTTGGAAGAGTCACATCGAGATCTTCAAATGTAGGCAGTGGATTAAAACTCCTCCCTTTTCTCTTTTCTCCTTGGCAAAACACAAAAGTATCATTTCATTTGTTTTCTATATCCAATTAATCATCATTTTTTTATTCTATTTTGTTTTATTAATTTTTTTCTTCAATTTAGTCCCTCATCATTTGGTTTTATTTATTTTTTATATCAAATTTTGTTCTCATTCTTTTAATTGTTATTTATTTCTTTTTTATTCTTTTTTCTAATTGAATTTTATTTTCAATTTCATCCCTTAGCATTTGATTTTGATTTATTTTTATGTCAAATTTGATTTCCTTTCTTTTTATTGATATTTTTTAATCCTTTTTTGATTGCCATTTTTTATTTGCCAATTTCATCCATCATCATTTTTGTGGTTGAGAATTTACTTCATTATTTTTTAGGATTTGCCTACTATGTTGTAAGTCTCAAGCTCATGATAAAGGTAACATGTTTCAAATATTATCACAAGTTAACTTTAGTTTTTTTGTAGATTTTTTTTTAAATTTGATTTTTTTTCCAATCTCATCCTTCAACATTTGATTTATTGTGAGTTAATCTTTGAACTTTGTTTTTGTTTTCTTATCTACAGGGTCACCCCAATTCTATGCTCTTGGTCACTAGGTTAAAATGTTAACATGAATTGACTCAAATATTTTTTGTTGCTTTTATAATTTTTTTTAGTTCTGCCATTCGACAATGGGTTGTTTAAAAATTAAAGTTCATTACTTTATTCAATTCGCTTTTGACGGGGTTACCTTGGTATCATGATTGGGTCATGGATTTGATATGCTAACCCGGATGAGCTTGAGATAGTTTTTTTACCTTTTTTTGTTGTCAATTTTTTTGATAGTTTGTATGTTGTCGTTGCATTATTTGTTATTGAAATTATCCAAGCTTATTAAACCCAATCAATTCAATGACCCGAGTCTTGATGTTTTTGCTTCTTTAGGAACAATTGCATCACTTTAATTTCCTTTACTTATGGTAGAACAAATATGGGTTGGCTCATGGTGTAGCGTGGACCATCTATCTAGTAATGAGTCAACTCAGGTTAACCTGTTTAACACTATTATCGGGACATGAGACTAGAATAACCAGATAGAAAGCAAACAAAACAAATCATGAAGCTTAATTCTCAATCAATTCAATATTAAAGGATGAAATTGAAAAAAAAGTTAATTAAGAAAAAAAACTCGAGTCAACTAGGTAAACCAACCAAACTCGCAATCCGTGTCATGAGAGTGGAATAACTAAATCAAAGACAAGTCTAGTATCAAAGGATAAAAAAAACAAAAACATTGATTCAAAAAAAAATCAAAGAAGAAAGATGAAATCACTTGTGCAAATAATGTCAAAATAGGGTTTTCACTGTTGATTGCTATATAGAAAACCCTACATGTTTTAATATATTGTCCTAGCTATTTGACTTGCATTTCGCCGTAAGTCGAACATTTCTCTTTCTTAAAAAAGTGTATATGCAGACTTTTACAATGTGTTTTTGTACATAAAAAATGGCAAACAAAATCTAAAAAGTTCATGCATATATTTAATTAAATAAATTGAGAACTATCTATGCACCAAAAAAATTTATCAAGCTTGATCCCTACTCAGCTAAAGTTAATCAGTCAAACCTGTGATTCTGGCTATGGACTCAATTGAGTCTAACAATTTATTTTTATAATTTTATATCTAAAATAGACACCTATAAAATAAAAAACCAACAGAATATCAAAGTGATTGGAAAAAAAATCAAACTGAAACAACTTATGTTGCCCAATTAACAATTAACCAAATATTAAGTGATGAATCTGGAAAAAATAAGCAAGAAAAAAATGCAATTATAATGGATAAAAAAGTAAAAAAAAGGAGGCCCAGTCTCTCGGGCTAGGAAGGCCTAAAGCCCTTGGACCTCCAAAAAAGGCCATGCGCATGGCCTTGGAGCAACTCACGTGCCTGGGTCTTATTTTTTAATTTTATTAAGGAGTGGAAATGCTTTGAAAAAAATAGTAGGCGACACGTCACCTATCACGTTAAGGTAGACGACGCGTCGCTTGCACTGCCCAGATTTCAACAACCTCCGGTCGCCGGAAAATCAAGCTAGTCTGTTTTAGACCAAGAAAAGCCCATTCCAAAAAAAAAATCATAAACACCTTGTAAAACATATTCATAGTCTCTAAAAACTCAAAAATTACCTTCAAAACCCACAATCAACCCGAAACTGAAGTTCTTTTCGGGATTATATATACCATTTCAAGGAAGTTTAAGGGGAAAAACACATTATATATATATATATATATATATATATATTATATATATATATATATATATAGAGAGAGAGAGAGAGAGAGAGAGAGAGAGAGAGCTTTGACCATGCATAATACAAACGATTAGACTCTCTCCTCCAAAACTACCCACCTTTCTCATCAAAATCATTGTCGTCATCGTCGTTATCATAATTATTATCATTATCATCATTTATACTGCCATCTATCGCTACTGCTGTCACTACCATAATTAACATAATCAATAATACAATTCATTATCTTATATTATCATAATCCCTATCAAATAGAGCATAAGCCATTGCGCATTCAAATCTACAATGATAGATAATTTATTATATTTATGAGTAGAATAAATTATAAGAGACTTTTGTTCCATTAATTATTTTTAAAGCAAAATAACTGATAAAAAACTAATTTATGATTTATTAGAAAATTTTATTAGAAATATGATAATAATGAAACATAATTGTTTACTTATGTTTCGAAGTTGTGAGATATATTTTCTTAATAACTCCATAACTAAAAAAATTGAGATAATATAGGGTTTGATAAAGAACTAAATATTTAACCAATAATAAAAAATAGTAGTAACATATATAACTATATATTACTTTCCTATAAGTATCAAGGCTTGTTTGAAAATATATGTAATACACAATTAGTTTTATAAAATGTAATAACATTGGTTGAGAATGATTTATTATGATTGTCTAAGTTTCCCTGACAATATATTTTACACTGTTCTTGAATATTTTTGATTTTTTTGGTGGTTTATTTTCAATATTTTTACTTTTATGTTGTTTTTTCATTAATATTTTTCATAAGTTTTATGACTAAAATATAATGCACATCACAAATAATCTCAACATTTATAGATATTGTCGATTTTAGTCCTTTGGATTTGATCCAGCATGCTAGCTGACATTTTAAAGAAAGCCACCTTGAACCTTTTTTTCTCATCTCAAAACCTCAGCTACCTTCAAGCCATAGATAAAATCTATACCGATATGATATTTGAAACTTGAAAGATGTTTTAATTACTGTGTAAATTTGTCAAACTAACTTACACATTAAATATTAAGTAAATAAAATAATAAATTTCATAACATTTTAAACTATATAGGCATTGTATTCATTATCCAATCATCACAAAAAAACATCTAACTTGCTACGTTTTAAATGCAAGGTACTTCAAACTTGTATTCATTAAAATACAGTGTTTGGATCCACTAGTTACTTTCACTTGTAGTACAAATAAATGACCATCAATGAACAATCAAAAGTGATGCAGTAGACTTGCATTATTCAATAACTGTGATTGTCACACCTTGGTTAACATCAGTCGAGACTAAATATATATCGTGGGGAAAAATATGTATATCATCATGGAAAATTGGAGTCGCCACCTAGTAAGTTAAAGAAACTAGGGATCCTAAAATATGCATTGATTCCAGAGATCTAAGTAAGGGGTTGATTATGCTTAAAGGAAGAACAATGTTACTCTTACAACATCTTTTCTCATGAAATGTTACAATTACTATGTGTTTTCTTCTATATTTGTCTTTGTGATTTCCATTAATTATCCTAATTGTTTTTTATATTTTTTATTTATAATTTCTAATTATTTTGTGAAAAACCTGACATTGGTCTTTATACATGTTAGAAAATAACATCAGTCTCTAAAAATAGGAGACTCATCAAAGATGTTGGTGTTAAGTCTTAAAATAGAATTTTTGTTGTAATTCATAACAATAGAGCATAACCCATATTTGATTTTTAAATTTGGACATTGATCCCTTTTTTAAAAAAGAGACGTAAAAAAATAAATCTTATCCCTAAAAAAAAAAGGTTTCATTGAGGTTGTTGAAAGAGTAAGTGTTAGACCCATATAGATGATAAGAATTGGGCTTTGAAACCAAGGGTGGCAAAAATAGGAGTAAAAAATTGAGTTATGATAATGATAACAATTATTATTCAAAAAAAAAAGTGTAACTTGTTTGTATAGGTTAAAAGAGAATATTATACAACAAACTTCAAACCAACTTTTAAATGGTTTACTTATGAATATGAAACAATAATTTTGAAAGTGATATTGCAACTACTCTTAAAACTCAAATTTATTTACAAATGAATGCATGAGTAAACATAGTTGAATATCAGTTGTTAAAATTATCAAACTAACTTTTAAAGTTTACTATTTTCACCTAAAGTTCTTCTCGAATGCTCCTCAAATGCAATAACACTAGAAATTCTACAGTTCTAACCATTAGAATGTTAGGTAATCAAGTTCTTATACACACACAATAATAAGACAATTACATTAATGTTACAACAACTATATTAAGGAAATTGAAATTGTGGTGCACACAATGAAAGATTGGCTTAACTATAACAAAGAAAAATTAACGCAACAACTACAACATATTCACAATGCAATGCGATCACTATGATTTACTCCAGCCATAACGCTCTTATTAAAAGTATACAGTAAACAACAACACTATATTTTATCCAAACTATTTTTTTTTTATAAAAGAATTAACATTAAGATATGGTTTATAAAGCATATCAAACATACATTAATACCTAATGTTATCAGCATAGTAAAGACATTGTAATCACTTATTACATATATATGATTCAAATATCATAGTTAGAACACACATTGTACAAGCAAATGAGAAATATATGTACATAGAAACAACTCATATTATGTAATAAAAGTCAGTTCTAACATTATCTAAGAAAAATACAATGACATAAGTAAGTTAAAAAGACAGAACTGCACCTCTTGGTCTAACTCTTTGATCTTCATTCAAAAATTCATTTTAGATGAGAGAACTTTTTATCAATATCATCCATTGATGATCATATCTTCTTTTTGCTTTTTATACAAAAAAATCAGTGGCAAAAATGTGCAATTCACTACCAATGTGAACTCCATCTATGAAGTGAACCTTTTTCATCACCTTTTGATGCTATACCCTTTTCTTATCCTTAAAAGTAGATGTGCAATCACTTTTTGTTGAAACGTTATCAACCAGTCGATCCTAATATAAAAATAATTGTGCTCCCATTTCAAAACCCTTTATTTTCCACCTTGAGGTGTAAGATCTTGTGTTTCTCTTTTCCTGCCAATACTATGGTTGTTACTGCTATTTGCAACATTAAAACAAGCTATCATGTTACTCACATCATCAATAAAATTAGAAATATTATTCTCCTCTAAATCACCAGTTCAGTTCTTTATCTAGATTGATATCATCATTATTATTGCTCGACAATCCATCATCTCCACCATCTTTATCAGACAACATTCATTGAGAGGGAGCCCAAACAAATTGTTTAGTAGCCATAATGTTACTAAACATTATGTCATATTTTCCACACAATGATGGCTCAATAATAGCATACCTAAACTTTCTTGCTCCTTTTTTTTTCTACATAAGAAAAATTAAATATAATTAATGAAACTTAATGTATTGCCAAAGAAAAGAAAAGAATAGAAGAAGCATCTGACTCCTTCATACATGCTCCACTTGGCTCGGGGGGATATAGCTCAGTTGGTAGAGCTCCGCTCTTGCAATTGGGTCATTGCAATTACGGGTTAGATGTCTAATTGTCTAGGCGGTAAGGATAGTATCTTGTACCTGAACCAGTGGCTCACTTTTTCTAAGTAATGGGGAAGAGGAACGAAATATGCCATTGAAAGACTTTACTAAGACAAAGATAGGCTGTCAAGAACGTAGAGGAGGTAGGATGGGCAGTTGGTTAGATCTAGTATGGATCGTACATGGATGATAGTTGGAGTCGGCGACTCTCTTAGGGTTCCCTCTTTTGGGATCCCCGGGGAAGAGGATCAAGTTGGCCCTTGCGAACAGCTTGATGCACTATCATTCTTCAACCCTTTAGTGAATTGCATAAAAAGAAAGGAAAATCAAATACTTTAACACAACAAATGAAATTGAAAAGATGAAGATACTAACAACTGACCTGGATTTTTGTTTCCCACCAATCATCAGTTGCAGAAATAGACTCTAAATTCACCAATCCAACCAACTCTAGTTTTAGATATTAATTTTTTCATACCATCTAATACTTTTTTATTCCATCCCATTTTTTCTACAATTGTGATTTGATGAAAGCATGCTCAGTCTACTCTTTGAAGACAGTTATCATAAATTTTCATCCAACTTTGTCAAAATAAATGTTTGGTATCATGCCTTTCTTAATAGTTTTGATGCAAATATCATAGACATTTCTCTAGTCCAAGAAGCTTTATCTTTACTTCAAGAACTTTTCATTGCTTTTTTTGATAAGCTACTTCTAAACATACAATTATGTAGTTAATGTTGTAAGTGTAATCTAATCATTAATTAGAAGAGTAAACAATGTTTGATTGTATTGTATAATTTAGACTTTGTGAAGTATGGATTACTATTGACAATAGTTCTATTTTTGAATACAATGCCTAATAAAAAGATAAATAGTATGAATAAAAAAAATCTATTTATACAACAATGGAATAATAATGAATGTTATGTTTATTTACATAATAATTTCAAAGTAAATAAGAAGTATTAAGAATTAAAATAATGTATTATAGTAGCGTATGTTCTTGTTCCTAGTTTCATTAGTTTTTTACTTCATAATTCAAGAATTTAATTTTTGTTAAATATAATTAAGGTTGTTAATAGAAGAGATGTAGTTTAGTATTGTCAAATCATTAAAAGACATAATAACATAATAAATAGGGGAAAGGTTCACACAAATTAGCACAATAGATTAAAAAAGCAGTAAACTAAAGACAACCAAATATATTACAGTCTAAGCACAAAAAGGAGAAATACCAGCAATGAACATATAGTTCCTCCAAAGAGCATAAAATAAGCCTATAACAAGCAGGGGAATGTCATCTAAAATTACCACTAGAAAAGCATTTGAGATTGAAACAACCAATAACTACATCTAGCTTTAGCAAATACAAAGAAAGAACATCATTATTAAAGAATGGAATCTAAGGTAAACCAGCCTAAAAACCTAAAGTAAACCAAGCAATCAAGAACACCACATGATTGAATTCATTAAAAAATATAACTATGAATTAAGGATCCATGAAGAAAAAAATTGATCACCCGTCTGACAATCCCTTATCTATTGTTTCTACTCACTGTTTGGGTTCTTCTTCTTCTTCTTCTTACTTTACCATAGAAAAAAAAGGGAGCAACTTTCATTCATGCAATCACATAAATTAAAAGTTTAAAGGATAAATACAATGTAACTAACACACATGCATAAAAACCAAAAACTGTAATAAATTTTTATTGTTGATTTTAAAGAGATAGAAAAAGATGACAGATCTTTTGATGCGAACCTCGTGATCACATGGTCACACAACCCATACGCAAAGACACCAATTCCCGGAAAGCCAAGTAAATCAGGTTTGATAGGAGTGTGACACAAAGATAACTTGTACCTAAGCACCAACACTATTAGAAACGGAGACCCCCACCCAACGAATATTAATTCGCGAAAGAGAAGTATAAGGATGATGCTACGAAGATAGTTGTTCTTCGATAATTTGTTTTTAAGTTCTTTAGAGAACCATGAAAGAGAGATTATCTCACCAACACACACACAAAGTGCAGCAAATAAGAAGTTTTATTAATCTGAATTATCTAACCTTACATGTCTAATCATGCCCCTGTTTATAGTGACTCCAAACTAAAATAAACCCTAATGGACCCCTTATGTGGACTTATATGATGCCCACTTACAATTAAACCCAAATAATATAAATAAACCCTAAACTAAGAAGAAAATAATAATAACAATAATAAATACGAATTTAATATCCTAAATATGATAGGATCAAATTTGTTGTCCTTTAGAAGTCTCGTATAATATAGGAGAATCAAATCTGAAGGTAGAATTAATTCTGAAATCTTCTTTCCTTTTTGTAGCTAGGATGAATATGGAATCCTTGTAAAAAAAAGATTCTGAAACATTTATGAATCCTTGCCATACATGGAAATTATGTTGCAGCCCATTAAAGATCTTTGAAGAATTAGGAGATTCTCAAAATAAGCTGCCACATCCTTTTAGAAAAAGAATCCTAGCCAAATAGGAAGTCCACAAGTCAAAAGGAAGTAAATAATAAAATTCGTACAACCTCTGTTGACCCGTATTTCAATGCCTTCCCGAACTTCGATTGATCTGAAAATTTAACCCAAGGTAAGACAACATGCCAGGAGACTTCTTGTAACATTTCAGTCCCATCCAACGGTCGAATTGAAAATTATGACTGTTGTTGTAAAACTAGATAGTTGCACATTTTACATCAAAATCTGAATTTGACCTTACCTGAATTGTATCATTCCCTCTCTCTTCAAAATGATTCATTCTTGAATCACCAACAAGTTGAATGGAAAATTCCTTAGCCTCCTTTTGAAGCCTTTGAAGTCCTTTTTTTTGCCAATAATCATCGCTAACAACTTTGGATGAAAGTTGCAGCCGTTCTATTTTGTATATCATCACGACAACCTTTTTTCTCCTCTCTTTCTGAAGCTTGCTGGGTATTGATTGTTGCCGTTAACATATCAAGTTCTTGCTTTATCTCCCATAGAATACGGGATAAACTCTTGGATTCTTTTTTTAGAACACTAATCTCTTTATTTCTCTCCCTTTGATACCACATCTCCTTTTGAATCTGCCTTTTCTTTTTCCATAGCACCTCATCAAAATACATGAAATCCCTTCGGTTTCTAGGATGCCGAAAACCTTCCTGATATCCTATGGTCTCATCCTTAAAACCACCATCAGCAATATCATCAATGTCCTCAAAATCCTCATAATCAACCCACTTTGACCTTTCGGCCCTATTGTCATTGTTTGATTTCGGTTCAACCCCAACCTTTCTCACATCTTGGGTATATGTCCCTGCCACGATTCCATGTTTTCCCACCTTCTCAAGTCTGTCACACACGTTCCCCATCACAAAATTCATGCTTTCCGTCATCTTCGTCATGGCTTGCATTTGGAATTTAAGTTCTACATCGGGAGGGGGTGGTGTGTTGTTTTGATCTGATATGATAGTACCTGCAAAAATTGGTTAGTGGAAAAAAAAATCCTCACATCGCTTATGTTTCGCTCAAACACTCTTAATATCCTCACAATCTCACACCTCTTATCTCACCTTCTTGTTGTTCTTGCGGAACTCAAACCAACACCAAATAGAACCAACTTAGCAGCACAATCCAAATATATATATATATATATATATATATATATATATGACTCAAGAAGAAATAAAAACCAGAAAACAAGCAAAAACAAAATTGCGATGATAGTCTCGCAAGTAGCAAGCGAATCTATCCGAAATACGAACGAAACTGAAGACTTGAATAAAAATAGAAAGGAAATATGCAAAAATGATGAAACAACACCTAAATATGTTAGAAATATACTGCAAGAAACGAAAACAATAGAAAGAAAGCGAATTTTAAAAGTTGACACAAAACATACTCGTTTAAGACAAGTCTGAATCTGGAACCTAAAGTAAATGATGTCCAATTGAGATAAAATTTCATATAAAGTGCGATATCAACCCAAATAGAAAAAATATAAAGTTTGAACAATTTATAATAAGGTTTGTTATACTGACACAAAGACGTTATGAATCAAACCTGATTAGACCCAGAATTAAAAACCAAGGCAAACGATATCCAATTGACCCCAAACTTAATATGTGATGCGATCAGGACCCCATTAATAAGAGTATCAAATTTGAGCTAATTCCGAGTTGATTTGATCCAATTTTCCCTTGTTAAGTTTTCTGGGGCAGAAACCAATAAACATCTTTTTGAACGATTTTTTTTTTGTTATTGATATATTTTGGACTGTAACCAAACAAAATAACTAATTTTTTTATTAACTAGTTTTTTTATATATAATTCCGAGTTGATTTTTATTGTGAAGAGATTGTTAAGATGATCATTTCAGCATGAGAAACAATAACTAAACATCTGAGATAAGTGAAATAAAAAAGGGAAAAATTACTTCACAATGTTTACTTACCAAGATCTATTGACATAAATGACAATGTAATTGATAAGTTTGTCTAACACAAGAGAAGAAGAGAAAAGAAAAGCAAATTTAATGAAAAACATATGAGGGTTATTAGAAAAAAATGAGGGTAATTTGATCTAGTTTTTTAACAACTGTTCTTTCTCACTCTTTTTTTTTCTTTTGCAAAGTTTTTGGTTGGTAGAGAATAAACTGAGGTTTGATCTCAAGATTTCATTCTACACACTAAAGAAGAAGAAACATGGTAGACATAACTGATGGCCTTAGGACTTCAAATAGATATATTAAAGAAAACAAGAGTTCTTGGGAAGAAAACAAGGGTATTTTGTTCTGTCTCCAATCACAACAGTTCTTTCACTTTTTTTTTCAAAAGTTGTTGGTAGGGAAAGGAATAATTGAGGTATGACCTTAGGAAAAGCTGAAGCAAGATGCATCATGTGAAACTATGGTTCGACCTCAGTTTTTAATGGGTCGTACACTTTAAAATTGTGTTTTAGTTGGAACCAAAGAATTAATTTTGGTGGTTTGGAGGAAACATAACAACTATCACATTATCAAACATAGTCTCTGTATAACATTTGTAAACCAAATGGCCAATGAACATGATATTAATTAAACAAATGATTTGTTAATATCAGGGAACTTAAGTTTATTTTTTCCTTTTGGTTTATACACGAGAATGGGCTTATAAATAGGGGAGGCAATGGGTACCCACAAGTTGAATTTCTTGATATCCATACCCTATTCATTACCCATCAAATAAAAAATTTAGATATTTATAAATTATCAATTGAGTTTTGAGTATCTATATGAGTATCTATTATTTGACTATTATTTATGAATCAACAAAAAATAAAATGGTGTATGCACATATCAAACATAGAGTGAAACACTAACTTGCAATTTAGATATACCTATATGCATTTATGATATTGAATTTTGAATATAAAAAAGACGGAGCGGCAGTGTGTATATATATATACACACACACGCTAAGATCTTCAATGATGAATTTATTTTAGTTTATTACAATAAAAAGGTGTAAAATGCAATGATAAATGTTAAGTTTTTCTAATAAAAAATTTTTTACTATGGAAAACAATCAACATCTAATATATGAAGCAAGCTAGAATTACTCTTTAAAAGAGGGAAACAACATTTTGAACTAACTATTTACATAAAAATATACACAGTCAAATTCAACAATGAGTATCAAGAATTAATACATAAACTAGAATGTAAAATAAATTAGAAACAAACATGAAATTGAAATACAATAAGAAATTAAAATATAAAACTACTTTTAAAATAAAACTTGAAATCTTTGATATTATATAGACAAATAAATACATAGGCACACACCGAGATTGATTGAATCTTTGACTTATTCAAGTTTTATTAATAAACAATCTCTCACGTTAATGGCAAAAATCTTTGATATCTATCTCTCCGCCGAATCTTTCAACTTCAATTATTGGATAATATCTCCTGTGGTCGTTGCGTACTTCAAACGACATCGTCTCCTCGATTGATCCAGCTTCTTGGATTGGATGGTTACCCGTTCCAATCATAGTTTTTTCCACTCATGATTTTTTTCCATTCATGATTTTTTTTTCAGTTAAAAATAATATAAATTATATTTTAAATCTTACCTAACAGGTTAAATTATAAAGTTAAAATAGTTCTTTGACATGGTATCAGAGCCTTGATGACCAAATAGTTTTAAGTTTGAATCTCATCATCCCCTTTTATTTGATAAAAAATTAAATATAAGGTAACGTGAATCTGTATAAGTTTTAAATTTAAAAAGCTTTCACTTAAAGAAATGTATTAAAAAATAATATTCTTAAACTATTGGGTTGAGATGATTATTTGACACTTCTAAAACATTTATTTAAATGCTCATAGTAAATCCCTAATCGTAAATCATCTCTACTTGGGATTTTCTGAAGGTTGCCGTAAATCAGCAATCCAAGAGAGGTCAACTATAGTTCTGCAACTTAATTCTCGGTATA
>Ga0325402_1001931_pt1 | contig 17721 bp, 8 predicted proteins | sample PopdelMetagenome_22_FD_207212 | JGI IMG/M metagenome (GOLD analysis project Ga0325402, IMG submission 207212) | Populus deltoides microbial communities from Bellville, Georgia, United States - Xylem-PdKOR-R3 | ecosystem: Host-associated > Plants > Phyllosphere > Stem > Wood/Secondary xylem... | reverse complement strand
TTGAAAGCATGTTATGTTCACCATGAATTGTTCACAGCCATTAATTGTTCTCCAAACACGAAAAGTAGGATGGACATAGCAAAAATCTTTCTAAGGAAATTTTGATAAATTTAGCTAACAATCCCAACCTTGAGCCTTGGATTAATAAGAATAACTGGTCGGCTCCCAGCAGCAACAGTCATGGCTTTTAGATCCTGCAGATTCAACCTCAAGGTTAAAAAATAAAAGATGCAGCTAAAGTATGTCTAGTAAATTTATTCAGAAAGCAGGATGTCGCAATTTCCAAAATACTTACATCTATGATACAGTTCCCTACTGCATTTTGAGGAGCCACTAAGATGAACATATCATCTTCTTCGCTGACCTCCTGTTCCCCTGAAATGATGAAAAAAATATCAATGAAGAATTTGATTAAACAATGTTCCCTAAGTTATTACTGCACCTGATAATGAGTATAGAAGATACAATGAACGATATGTGAACCTACTTGTCATAAGACTTAACTTTCAATAAAAAAGCATGACTAAAGTATCATATACTGGAAGCATGAAATCACTTGCTAATTCAATCCCATACCTATAGAACCAATCTTGATGAAGGTTCCCTTGGCACCATAATCACCCCAATCCATGAACTCCAGAATATTTCGAGTACCGGCCAGTTGCAAAGGCATTCCAGCAAGTGCACCTTTCCCCATAGATCCTTGAACACAAACCTGATTCAAAAACTCTGAATAACATGGTAGGAATAAAAAACAGTTACAGAATTGTATCCCGACAGCTAAATTACCTTGACATGCTTTCCATCATCTGAAAATGAAAGAGCAATGACTCGAACAAGTTCCATTAAGGTACCTATCCGATAAACATCCTGTGGATCATAAGATATGGTCAAGTCTGAACAAACATACTGTAACTCAATAGAAGAATTTCCTTACCATTTCCGGGTTCAGCTCTGGAATGTTAATGTCCACCTGTCAGTGTAAATCACGGTTCACACAAAAGTTAATATGCAATGGGTATAGACATGTTTCCAGATCCAAAAACTACATAACAATATACTAAAATTCAGTAAACCTTCCAAAACAATCGTCCATGAACACGCACTCATGCATAAAAGAAGCATTATGCTAATATCATGCTAACACAACATGTTCTTGTTTATAGCCTATGAGCAAAGATAATGACATAGTTTGTGGTTTAGCTACTCTTCTTAAAAAAGGTACTTTGCACCAGAAAAGGGAGGAATGGCCAAGAAATTGCCTCTAACCATATATGAAACGCTTTATTATTTCAGTTTGAAGAAAAAATGCATAGGAGCATTTGTATCTAGCTTAGTAATGATATAGAATAGATATTTGTTCTGCTGTTTGCCAACAATGTCTTACCTCAATGCTAAATAAACTGTGAAATTCAATAAATACAACACAAGAAAACAAAATTTCTGGTTGAGCAAACAGAAATTGTGTTGCTTGCTAGATCAAGGCTGTTGGGTTTCAAGTAGAAAAAAATATGCACAACATTTGCATCTTACCCTTAGTCTTGTTCTACCATCATTTACAGCTCTCTGTGTGGCTTGCAGCACGTCATCGTAGAAATAATTCCTGATTTCTCTGGAATGAGGGATATTATTTAATCTAGTGGGAATTCCTCTCCATTTATCCTGTAAAGAGCTAAAGAAAAATAAGGGGTGTATAACAGGATTACTTCTTGGAGTTTTCTTAAAATCTAAATGAATTTTGGGTGAAGAAAAGCTACCGTTGACTTGTAGAAAACATAGCTTTAACCATATACCTGGCTAACTGATGCCTGACTAGAGCGACTTCCACTTTCAGGAACTGAATTTTCCGCATGAAGAACAGAACACGATAAGGATGGAGAATTCAATCAACTGATGTTACTTAATGATATATGACATAACTTCACACGAGTCTCTTTAGAATCTTAGATCATGCATGCTTGACACCTAAGTTTCTTGGACAGAAAACATCCATTACACTTCAAATTACCGAGTAATAAACAATAAACTTTAAAGCTGCAAACTCAATGGCTCCATAAACGGCATGTATGAAGCAACATGTGTGGAAGTAATAATACACAGAAGAAAAAAATATTATTTTCAGCAATTTATTAGCTTCACTAGCAGCAAGAACCTGCTTTGCAGCTTGCTCTAAGCAAAAGACCTAGTCATAGTGAGAAGGTAATGGAATAGGATAAACTCATTTCCTTCTTATATACATATTTATATAGCTGCAAATTTAAAAGACTTTCTAGATCAATTGTGAAAAAATAAAATAAAAAGGTCAACAACTTAAAAAGTGTATTATTTAGGTTCCAAAAGAAATGCAAGGTTTAATTTGGGAAAAAAGGTTCCTCTTGTGAAAACTATTATTTTTCACACTAGGCAGAGGCCACAAGGAGATCTTATCAGGGTATTGGTTGATGAGTAGCAGAATCTGCTTTATAAATTGATAAGAACAGTTTGTCAATGCAAAAAAAATAAATCTAAATTAATGGTTCTGGGGTTCGCACAATGGAGAAAGAGCATTCACTTCAAATAATCTAGTCATAGAAGCAGCATGTGGATTGGTAATTAGTCTAAGTTGATTTAAAACAAGTGAACAACTGATGTTAAGCACAAGATAAAACCAAGAGTCTATCAAAATGCTTCAAAGAATGTTTTCACTTCTAGAGTAGTTTTGATAGCCAGAAAAAGGAGAGAATATTGATCTTGTCAAAGATATAAATCTTGTGCAAACTAGCATAAAGCACTTCAAAACTTGAAAACACATACCAGATTTTACCAATTTTACTTCATCTCTCTGCACTTGAGATAACAAAGAATCTATTTCTTTGAAGACTACTTCTTTTGACCGGTTTCCATCAATCTGCATTTTAAGATGTAGTGACAAACAAAAATTACAGACAGAAAATTAGCAGAATAAGTGAAATAGAATAACAACAAGAAAAATTGAAATTACCTTAACCATAATGTTTGAGTAGGTGGACAAGATCGCTTCTGCATTTTTCTTGTATATATCAAGACGTGCCTTTACCTAAAGACAAGTTGAAAAGCATCAAATACACATGGCGTATAGATGGAAAAAAGAAGTTAAAGTTTTCAAACAGATGCACAATTTGTGTAAAGTGCTTGTTATAGAAACAAGGATCCTTTTCCTCGAGTTAGGAGGGATGAAATCTCTTGGTATACAGCTATAGAGAAGCACAAAAAATTAAACAGGGAAGTATTTCTCAACTCGCAATTGTACATATCACAATGGAATGATGAGCAATGAACAACTGTGACAGTGTCATACCTTTTCCTCAGTGTCATCTGGACGGGTTATAAGTCTTGCTTTAATTTCTTCGGTCTTAGGAGGGAAATTTTTCACATGGTAAATCTTTCTTGTCTCTGGGTCAAGCCTTCTACCAACACATCTGTCGATCAGAATTTCATCAGGAACCTGAGTATTAAAAGATAAATCTCATGAATATAAAAGACACGGAAAGTTTGAGCTAGAAAAATGTCCAATGCATGCCAAGGTATATTATCACAGAGAACCTTCTCCCTTACTCTGAGCATTTAACATTTAAAGCATCCCCTATATAGGAGAAAATTTTGTTAAGACATATCACAGATGTAAAACCAGTGTTGGCATTCAAAGTATGTGATACGTTGAAGACAATAACAATTAAAGACATTTATTTAATATTCCTTCACTGATAGAAAAACTAATTATAGCAGATTCACATACAACATACAATTTTGGAATTATCCTAAAAGCTCTTATCTGTTTTTTTGAGCACCAAAACGTACATAAATTTTGATATCCATGTATGCAAATTTTGTTTCTTGTGCCAATATTGTTGTATTCTCCAATAAGTTTTGTGGTGAATAACCTCATTGGAAGTGGAGCAATATCATTGTCTGGCATAATCATAAGCAAAGATAGCATCATTGTTTTACGTACATCCAATACAACATAGATATCTGGCCTAACGTTCAGTTTTTCAAGACTTTCTGCTTGGGCAGAACTCCGTGGATAGCCATCTAGAAGCCATCCTTTTTCCTTTGCATCTTCCAATGATAATCTTGCTGTCACCATCTACAAAATGAGACAATTCATTCCTTGGGCACCTGAGAAAGGAAATGAAAACAATATAGAAGCCAGTAAAGGTGCATGAAGGAAATAATACAGCTGTCACAATTTCATCAGGAACCAGACGACCAGCATTCATGAACTCTTTTGCTTTATTGCCAATTTCTGTCTCCGCAGATACTTCAGCTCTTAGAAGATCACCAGTTGATATGTGCACCAATCCAAACTGTAAGACTCAACAAGAATAGAATATGAGAATATGTAATCATCACTTGGACTCGTAACAATAAGACCTAAACAAACTACTTTCTCAATGAAAGGAAACCGACTCCAAAATCAATTAGGAGCAGCTGAGTGAGAAGATAGACCGAAGAGAATGAAGCCTAAACAAACTACTCTCAGAATAAAATGAAATCAACTACAAGATCGAATAGGAGTAGCCGATTAGATACTCTGCCACAAGCTAAACACAATTTCTAATCAAAGGGGAAAACTCTCTCCGATTCATTTTCAAAGATGATTATATCATGTAAATATATGACAATATTCTTCATTCGAAACAATTACGCATCGTAAACTAACCCTCTCCTTTCCCTCAATCCATCCCACTGCAAATAATTAAAACTTCTTTTGTGCAATTCAAATTCCGCCCCCCACCCACCCACCGAATTGCAAAGGGAGAATGACTTATTTCCACATGCCAATTTGTAAATTCAATGCTATGTGAACCCTCATAATCCAAATAACTCCAAAGTTGGTGCTTCAAACAACCAACCAGTGACCATAAAAAACGAGAATTAAAGATGACAACAGGAATGATGAAAGGTTACCTTCTTGACAATTAGTTCACATTGAGTGCCTTTGCCAGATGCTGGTGCACCTGATATCATCACCTTCAAAGGCCCACTTGTGGAACAACTCACCCTCAATATTCCCTGCAAGTCCCAAATAAAACAGACATATGAACTTACTCCGTGCACTTAACATCAAGTCATAAACCGGGAAAAGAAAGTACACTCATATATATATGTATATATATATAAGAACAAACAAACCTTGGGTTTGAAGTTTATCCCGAAAAGGGTTTTGGAACGGGGGCCAAAGGAGACAAGATGGCGATGTTGAAGAGAAGATTGTTGGAAAGAGAGAGATGATGAAAAAGAAGAGGAGGAGGCGGAGAGAGAAGAGAAAGTTGAGAGTGGAGAGAGAGGGGTGGAAGGGGCATTGGTAGTGTGGAAAGAGGACACTGAAGAGGGTAACATTGTATGTCAGTCTTCTTTGCAGAGAGAAAGAAAGCAAAGGTTTTTTGCGGAGGACAAGGAGGTGATGATGGTAGGTGCTAGTAGAATAACGGATTAACGGACACCACAGATTCTTTTCTTTCCGTTTTTTGAGGCCTCCCTTTTTTTATCGAAAGGGCTTCAAAAGATTAAAAAAAGAAAAGAAAAAGAAAAAAGATGATCCATGGTTATGAAGATATTTTGGAATTTGCACAGTATCAAATTTACGAGAATTTTCTTTTTCACAGTGATCCTTTGTACTCAACTCGCTTAGCATGTGAACCATTTCCAAGGACTTGAAAATGTCCCGGTTAATTTTACTAATATATTTTTTAGTATCATGACGTCTGCTTCAAGCTCTTCTTAAATTGCTCACTTTCAGCTTACAGCTTCAAAAATTAACTTTCCAAGCTTGTTCTTCGACCGACTGTTGTTTTGCTTGGATTTCCAATCAAAATATACCGTTCAACATCATTTTCTACGGTTCACACGATATGCTGTTCCACGCAAATATATTTTGAGATATCATTTTATTTGCTTACTTGATCATTCCTTGGTTTACAACATTAGAGGTTAGTCTGTGCCTTATAATGGTCTCATCCCAAGAACTAACCTTCTACCATCAAGGGAAAATTCTAACCGCAGAAGAAAAAAAAAAGAGGCTAGTCATTGTGCGCACTAAGACACCAGTAGCTTTTCTCACCACAGAGTGTGGACATTGGATGCAGGAGAACGAGGACCATCCTCACCGCCTTGGTTCTAAAACTCCTTGGTGATGCTGGAATCTTCTCGGGAATACGTCGTAGAATGAGAAAGCTGAGCCGAAAAACGTCTAGACTGTTTCGAGCCAAAAGGAAACAAAAGCATAGAAGTTTATCACACCCAAACCCTACCCCTTGAAACCAACACTAATCAAGTAATTAGCAGCCTCGCGCCTTGGTCAGCCGGCATCTCTTCATGTATCTTTGGCAATTTCAATTCTCTCATCTAACGGGAAAAATGAATTCTGGTGAAGGTTCCTTTACGGTTTACAAACACCAACAAAAATTAATGTCCCAGGACCTTCAATACCTCACTTCTTGAACACCTGTCAGGCATGCAACCGGTTGGTACCTTAAAATCTAATAATTATTTTGTATAAAAAATTATCAGGGTGTCCCGCCTGCCACCACACTAGTTTCAGACTCTGAACCAACATTTTCCATAGATACTGCTATTCTTTTACTGTTCATTAACATCTCTAGTGTGGCTGGTAATCTATGCCAAACTTTTGTGCATAAGTCCTGAATCTAAAACATTGAAGGGAACTTGGAAAAGTCTAATACGATTTGGTACCTGGAAAATGGTGGGGGTGAACCTTAGAGAAAGGTAAATGCAGACATGCTGATATCAGTTAAAATGGATACTTTATGATCAAAGCCAAATGCACAAGGAATAACATACAAGCAAACTAATGAAGAGAAAATTCAGATGATTAACACTACTTGCATTGTATCCCATGACTATGCCAGGTGCAAAATGAACGTATAACATGCTACCATGCCATGATCTCCATCTAATAAAGAATTATGCAAAACTAAGCCAAATTATTTGTTATAACATATAGTAAACATCCTAGCAAAATAAACTCGAAGAAAAGTAAAACACAGATGGACTACTGTAAAGTGTTGCATTCATTTCTGCTCCGGTATAACAATATTTGCTTTTCGAACTGCCATGTCTTCAGCACGAGAATGTTCTTCAATCCAGCTTCACTGAAGAGAACAAGTAATGCACAAACCAGAAAGATGAAAGGAACCCAACAGAGCCCATTGCAAACATTATTGCCAAAGCCATCAAGAGGGAATACCCGAGGAACAGCGCTTCCGAGATAGGGCCACTCAAACTCTTAAGCTCAAAGATTAGATAGTTTACGGAGTAGAGGAAAATGTAGATAGCAACTGAACCTGAAGCAAAGAAGGATTTCCACCACCATTTCCAGTCCTCCACACAGAGATGCATGTAGGTTAAGACAAGAGATACTTCAGCACAAACCACCACAAGAAGGATGAAAACAATCAAGAGAAACCCGAAAACATAGTAAACACGTCCCATCCAGATGCTAGACATGATAAAGAAGAGCTCAATGAAGAGTGTGCCGAAGGGAAGAGTTCCAGCTCCAAAGACCAGCAGCCAAGATGGATATTTTTGAGCTGGAATTTCCCGAGGAATCTGGTTGGTTCGAACAGGGTATTCAATATGAGGTGCCTTTGCCCCAAAGAACCCCCCAACTAGGGTAAGAGGAACCGAGATGCAGAACCACATGAAAATTAGAACAACGAACAAAGAGAACGGAATGGCACCTGTACTATGGCTACCCCATAATAGAAAATTCAAAGTGGTTAAAATAAAAAAGGCAATGCCAGGGAAGAAGCAAGCAACCTTCCAAGAAACTGAAACCCACCCCTTCTTATCGCCACAGCCAATTGTCCTCCAAAGACGAACTGCAACATAGCCAGCTGAAATACCAAGGATCATGTAGAAAAGTATCATGCCTATAATCAAAGTTCCACGGGAAGCAGGAGACATAAATCCGAGGGCAGCAAACATTACTGTCACAACTGCCATCCCAAGAAGCTGTACCCCATCTCCAACCATGACACACAATAGCCCAGCATTAGTTGGAGCACGGAAAACATCGCCCACAACAAGCTTCCACCCAGATAACTCCTCGTTCATTTGTGCCTGGGCTTCCTTGTCAAGCTCCTCATAACGGGTCAGATCCCGCCTCACAGTTCTCAAGAAGATGACCAGGACAATACCAGCAAGGAAGGTGATTACCATCAGAGAATTCAAGATAGAGAACCAATGGACCTTAGACCCTTCCATCTTCAAATAAGCATCCCATCTTGATGGCCACTTGATATCACTCTCCTCAAATGTAACCTCATAAGTGAAAACAATTGGCTCATTCTCCTTGATCGGCATTGCCACAGTGGTGGGATCACACTTAACAGGAGATGGGTATTTCTCATACGGTTTCAAATTCTTAACAGATTTAGCATCATGCATGACACTACAAGGAACCACCTCAAACCCCACAACCATATACCCGGGAAGTTCTGATCCCCCACTCGCAATAGTTGGAATCACCTCGGCCGCTTCTCCAGTCCCCATCACATGTGCAACATTAGCCTCCTCATACTTATGAACAAGTACAGTAAACTTCAAATGATTAAACACATAATAAGCATCCTGAAACTTAATCCCCACTGGATACCCCGTCCACCTCAAAAAATAAGACTCCTTCTTAGCATACCTTATCGCAGGCAAATTATCAAGTATCAAATTAACCTGATACATCTCATCAATCCTCTTCTTTAAGAGCTTAAAGTTCTCCCCAGACAGAGGATCGGTTTGACACTGAAAGATATCACTCTCATTGGTATACATCTTAAACTTATAAGGTGAATTCTCAATCCTATCTCCCATAAGAACCTCACCAAGATTTTCAGCACTATCTTTAACACCCTCTAAAGGCTTACAAAAAGGCAAACTATAATAGCTAAAAGGTATCTCAGTCTCAATAGAAGTGATCGAGTTCACTTTCACTGATAAAGTATCACCAATACCATGTTTGTGAGGGTAACTACCAGGAAGGTAAAACCCATGCCCAGATTGGAAAACCATACAAAGGGTCAAGACCCAGATCTTAAAATGAGCAAAAGAGTTCATCTCTTTAGATTTTGAAAGGATTTCAGTCAGATCTGGGAGACCAGATCGTGAAAACAAATGATCAAATCTCAAAGTTGTGGTGTTTGTTGGTTTTTTCAGTAAAAGTTAAGATCTTGACATTAAAAAGACAAATTGTAAGCAAGTTCGGGGTGAAATAAAAGAGAGAGGGAGGGAGAGCCTGACCTTGTAAAAACAGTGATGCAAAGGAGAGAAACGGAAAGAAGTGTCAGTAACGTCGAAAAATTGTGCAGCAAGTGGAGATCTTTGAGATTTTGGGAAAATGGGATTTTTAAGAGACAGGAAGAATGGAAGACACGACTTTGTGACTGTCAGGGAGCGCGTTTCAAACCCAAAAGTACGTTCATCTTCAAAATACTTAAGATTTATATATATTTTTTTAGTATTTTTTAATTATTTTAATGTATTAATATTAAAATAAAAAATCTTAAGAAAATTATTTTATTTTATTTTATTTTAAAATAAAAAATATTTTTAAAAAACATCAAATTTACAATTTATAATATTAATATTTTTTTCTTTGAGCGCGACAAATCTTCTATTTTTCATGGATTTACAATGTTTATCATTTGTTTTTCTATTAAAATTTCAAATATTAATATTTTTAGAAAAATTACCCTCAATTTTTTATGTTTTTGTAATCTCTCTATTATTTTAAAAATTATATAAAAAATATTCTCTAGTTTAGAAAATATTAATATTTCAAAACCTATTAATATTAAGATCCTTAAACTCCCCAAACTTAGCCTCAACTAGATGTAATGTTTTCCAACTTTTAACCATACACTTCTAACAATTTCATAACCTATTAATATTTATGGGTTTGTTCTTTATTTGAAGCTTTATAACCTATTCATATTTTTTGGCCTGTTCTTGATTGAGATAAGAATAATTATTTTTGATTTGGTTTGATTTTTATAAGAAAAAATAACCAAATCAAATTTTAAAAAAATAAAACCGATTCAAACCAACCGGTTTCAGTTCAGTTTTTAGAATAAAAACCAGTTCAAACCGGTTTGACTTGATTTTAAAGTTTGACTCAGTTTTTTCGGTTTAACTTGATTTTTTTTGTTTGGCTCAATTTTTTCCAGTTTTTTCTATTTGGATTCGATTCGGTTTTTTTTTTATTTTAAACTTATAAAACCAAAATCAAACCAAATCGACCAGTTTTTTAAAATTTTAATCAATTTTTTTCCCGATTTGTGTTTTTCAATTATTTTTTTTATTTTTCTTGATTGTTCAAGCCAATAAAACATGAAATGTTGTGTTGAGTAAATTGAAGGTGGCAACGGTAAAAGAAAAATGTCATGGTTTTGAAAATTTTAAATTATTTTTTTATTTTTAAATCATTTTAATATAATAATATCAAAAATATTTTTTTAAAATAAATAATATATTTTTAATATATTTTTAAATAAAATACAGAGTAATTTCCCTTGCAACAACCCACGGTAACACGCGGGTAATTACCTTAGGTACAAGGCAAGATCAATTTATCAGCAAGTACCTTTAAAACAAATTATACATTTTGGCGGCTATGTTCGGCCCGAGGAAAAAGAGAAAGCCGATGCCTAACTTTTGGCACCCAACCCCCGAGCTTTTGGACGCTTAACAGCAACTATAGGGTTGACAATACCTTGGGAATCTTTGCCCAGGCCCATGCCTTCAACAAAACCCATCTTGGCCATCATCTTGGATCCAAATCCTTTGGTGTGCTTTTCAAAAGCTCCTAGGTTTTCAGTCTTCATATGTTTTCCAGACGTTCCAGTTCTACTGCTTTGAGGTTTATTCTTCACCGAGTCAACACTGATGTCGGAGAAGTCAACACCCAAACCAAGAGATTTAGGCCGCTGGGTCACTTCAACGGGTTGTGCCATACCTTGACCATCCTTTCCCAACCCTCCACCTTCTATAAATCCCATCTTTGCCATCATCTTAGATCCAAATCCTTTAGTGTGCACCTCAAATGCACCAAACTTCGATGAGCTTGTGGCTTCCTTTTTTTCACCAGTTTCGTTTATCTCTCGAGAATCCACTGTTATGGTCTCAACGTCTCCAGATTGCATGACTCCACTTGATACAAACGACACTGGTTGATTAGCATATAAACCATTTCTCCCACCACTAGCATATAAACCATTTCTCCCACCACTCCCCCTTGCGCTTTTCTTCTTCCTATTTCTGTCTGCACTAGCTGATTTTGTTCTTGGGCCTTCATTAACAGCTAAATCAGCATTGTCATCGCCAGCCCCTATCAGCTGAAACCAAAAGACAGGTATCGTGAGAGAGTGAAAATCTAAAAAGCAGTTAGCAAATTGTTGAGACCAGAGCATGCAATTGCATGATGCAATTAGATGAAAATTAGGAACCTTTTCTAGACGGAGTTTATCACTAGCTGATGGCATGCATGTGTGCTGTGTTCTTGACACTGTTACAAAGCTGAAAGAACAAAAAAAAAATTGTCAGCGAGTTTTAGCATCAACATCAGCAAATATATGAAGAATTAGTTCAGTGGTCACCTTTTCTTGCCAGAACCTTGGGTCCCACTATGCAAGCGGTAAATTGCTGCCAGTCGTCGAACCTAATGGTAAGGAAGATAATAATAATATTAGAATATTGTTAGATTTGATGAAAGCCAAAAACACAAAATATATTTCAGAAAAGGAGGGGGTAAATCCTTGCTAATTTGTTAATGAAGCATACAATACGATATAGAGGAATCAAATTTTCATACCTGGGAACAATCCCGTGAATGCATGGGTTGAAAAGAAAATATGTCCACTTCATCCAAAACAATTTGCTCTAGTTTCTACAATTTAAAAAGGAAAAAAAAAGATGAAGTCATTAGTTCTTTGCTATTAGTTATTATTTTTTGTGATTTGTTATACTTGCTAGATCAGCTCAGTACAATTCACTGATGACTAGAAGGCACATGGCATTATAAACATCATGGAAAAGCACAAAACACCATCAATTTCTCCAGCTTCATAAGCATATAATTATAGACAAAATCAAGTAAAAGATGATTGTTCACTCTGATCATGGTTAGACAGGAAAGAAAAGGAAGGAACCATACTTTGCCCTTTGGTTGGAAGGAAAAAGGAAACAGCAAATAACTAATAGGTAAAGTAGAAACGCCCAAATATTTCCTTCTCAATCATGTCCAATTTGGAAGAACTGAAAATGTCTGGCCCTAAGGGAAAAGGAGGGATTCCTCTCTTCCTTCATCGGGCATATATCCACCTCACCAAATGGAATGTACAACCCATCCTTCTCATCCCTTCCATCTCTGTTTCATCCATCCATTTCCATTTCCATTTCCAAACAAACACAACACCATGTCTTGACTTACAATCCCAAAGATAAATTCTTTTTTTTTTCCTGATAGCTGCACTTGCAAACTAAGTGCATGTTTAGTATTGCATTTCCAGCTGCATTTTGGTGCATTTTAAAAGTGTGTTTGACTTGAAAAAACATCAAATTGATATTTTTTTAAAGTATTTTCCAATTATTTTGATGTGTTGATGTCAAAAATGAAAAAAAAATCTGAAAAAGAATATTTTAATACATTTCCAAGTAAAAAACACTTTTAAAAGCACTCTGCACCACAATACCAAACCGCACAAAAGGCACTAACATGTTAGTTCTCATTCAAACTAACTTGAAATGCACCGTTGATCATTTATTTCATCCATACATGTTACTTTGAAATTAAAAGGTGCTAATAAATCAATTCCTTCCTTTGCTGATAGGTACACAAATGAATAGTTGTTTACTATGCGGTCAAACATATCATTGACAAAAAGAAAGGAGGGGACCATCAATCTAATAAGAATTCATTTACCTTATTTAATTTCTCCATATCAATTCCCCGGGCCAGCATTCTTTGACGACGCTTGACAGCAATCATTTCTTTACGATGTTTCTTTTTTTCACCTGAATGATAAGCATGTTAAAAACATGCAAAAAAGTTAGTTGCACCCAGTAGTGTCAATTTCCAGAGAAATCAAAACATCAGAGAAGAATAGCTTCTAACTCCAAGACACTGAACCAACCAACCACCTTGCTAGCATCATTTTATACTCTAGAAGCAAAGGGGGGTACAAAGGATTCCAGAGAGACATGCACAAGGACATATAAACATAAGAGTATGAGCACAACACGCTCATACATGAAGACAGTAAGTTACACTTTCAATCCCACTACTGGCAATCATACAACATTGAATGGGATCACAATCTCCAACTTACAAAATGCCCATTAAAGAAGATCATAGATATACAGCATGTTACATGTAGAATGCAATGCATTAGGATAAACGCATATATATAAACATTACCAGGAAAATTTCTAAAGTTTTTACTCCTTTGAGCCTCTAAAGGCCAAGACTGAGGCAAGCGGGCAACATGCTTCTTTTTGACAGAGATGGTTCTTGGATCCTTTACAAGCATAAAATCATCCAAAAATGGAGACACATCTCTGGCAGACAAAGAATGGCACTTTCTTGATTGGGGTTTCTTCATACCATAACTTCTAGATGCCTCCTCGAGTGCAATCCCACTCAACTTCTTTAGAGTCTCATCAAAGCAACTACTAGAAGAACTATCCTTATCCGAATCACCCAAATCATTTTCTACCAACCATTTGGCATCTAAAATACTGGAGCTGCCTCCAATTCCTTCCAAGTAATCTTTTACAACTTCATCATCAACATCCGTTTCACAATCAGATGTGTCTTCGGAGTCATCGCTTTGAGACACAACTCGTTGTCCTTGTTCAGAAGATTCGGAGCTTTCATCCAGTGACTCATCACTTTCCCCATCAGATATATCTTGGGTGAATAATTTTATGCTTCCAATCGACAAAAAAGCTGAATTTTTCTTCTGAGAAAATGCTGCAGCCAGCATTTCTTCACCTGCCTCACAGTTAGCAGTATCATCTGCATCCATTTCTTTATCAGAAGATGATGAATCAAAAGAAGATCCGTTCTTCTCTTCCTCTTCCATTTTCTTTGAGGATAATTCAGCACCTGTGGTAGCCTCAAGTTCCTCACAGAACCCCAATCCCTTATGTGAGCTCTCACCGAGTAGAAAATCTGAACTGTAGTTGTAAGTTGAATTCAAATTATAGGGCTTCGAAGTTGGTGTTTCATCTAAACATGCAACAATCTCAGTCTCCTTGGAATCCACTACAACAATAGGTTGCGATTCATCCATATCTCTGCCTACACCCTCCTATAAATATTCAAAAAAGAAAAAAGAAAGAATAACACTGTAACTAGAATCACCCAAATTAATATTTTACCAACTTCTAATCTTACACAGCAATTAAAAAGGTTAAACAAAATGAATGCTTCTGTATTCATTTGTCTGGCAGTGAATGATTGCCACATACTTTTTATTAAAGGGAGAAACTTTACTCGAGCTCCATTCTAATAGATTGATATTTAGGTGAATTTCAATCAAAGTCCATCGTGAAAATCCAATTTGAACAACCTTTTTCCTTTCATTTTAGTAAATGTATATTCAGAATGCATGCAAATACATAGACCAACCCCCTGATTTTGATATTATAGATAAAAGAAAATAAGAGAAATGATCAAGCCAGTGAAAGACATTTCTTATTCCCAAAGCCCAGGAACTAGTGTAAATTTCATTAGCTGCAAAAAGAAAATGACAAAGCATCCATTTTGAACCCTAAACTGAAACCGAAAAAGAAAAAGGAAAGGAAGCAAACTTGAAGCTGAAAATTCTAATCACTCCAATTCTAAATTGATACCCAATTTTTCCAGATAGTTCTCTTCATCCAGTCTACTCATACACATTTTTTCATGCAAACAGCTGGAAAGCAACTCCTAGTAAGTAACAATACCTGAAGCTCAGAAGAAGCATAGCTATAACCAAAAGCATTTCCATAGGATTTACGAGGCCCATTCTTCGAACCAGAACCCACTTTTCCTTGACTAGAATTCCCCGGTTTCGAAACCCACTTGGAATTCGAATTCACATTAACACTCTTTCCTGCAATTCAACACCATAAAGGAAACCAAAAATAAAAGCATAGAAGAACCCAAGAAATTAATAAATAAATAAAACCAATTTCATTTCACACTATTCGAAACCCTAATTCAGTTGAAAACTAAGCTAATCTGAACTTATGAGTTTTGATCTTTTTCAGCAAAAAAAAATGTGAAAGAATTAGCGGACGGACCTGAATGGCTGGGAGACCAATCTTCCAAGAGACCGCCTTCGATAAAGAGAGAATTTCGAATTGATTTTGATCGCCTTCTGCTGCTGCCGCCGCCTCCACTGTCGGTTTTGGCATTTCTGTTGTTGTTCTGGTTGTTTCTGTTTTCGTTGCTGTGATTGGGTCTTCTCTTACCTCCTCCTGCCATGTCTGCCGTGTCGATGTCCTCTCGTTTCCGGCTTCCGATTGAAGAAGAAGATGGCTTTCTCGGTTTTTTCTTCCGTTACCGAGGGTGGCATCGGCCGATAGGGTCGGTGTAGTGTGGGCCCATTTCTGATTGAGGAATACTTGTTTGGGTATCAAAAGAGGCTTGCCGTGGCATATACCTTCCCTCTCCGGTTTTGATCCATTGAGGATCCACGACGTGTCGTTTAACTATGGGTAATTTACAATTTGACCTCGTAAGATTTAAATGTTGTCCCAATTTCATCAAAAACCTTTGTTTTGTTTCAATTAAGCTCCATAAGCGTAACATTTCTTTCAAATTCAAAATCCAGTTCCTCCGTTAATGGAACCATATGTACATATTTCTCACGTGTAAAGTTATAAGACCAGCGTCTTCAAGTTCGACCCAACCCAAAGCTTTAATCGAGTGAATTAACCTAAGATTAATTTGATTTTAAAAAAAAAAATCTTTGAAGTGATGTAATTCTGAAAAAATATTAAAAATTAGGGTTTTCATTAATCAAACTCTTTGTTCAAATTAAGGCAACTTAATATTAACATTAAAAAAGAAAGTTAAATAGATGTATTACTAAATTCAACAATTAATTAATACAAATTACTTCAAATAAACTTAATAACTAATAATATAATTAAAATACTTAAAGTAAAAAAATATAAAAGAGAAGAATTTACAAACTTGTTTTTAACATGATTTAACAACTCTATATTCATACCTCAAGTATCAAACCGTACTTGAGTATTGTATTTCTTAACTTGTTCAATCTTTATAGTACAATTACACTTGATAAATCCACGTCAAGTTTTTTACACAACATGAAGAAATTTTTTCTTTAAGATTTTTTCCTTGGTGAAATTCCTTCACCAATACCAAGAGCTTTTATCTAACTTTAAAAAATTTACAATGATGATTTTGCTTTCACAACAAACTCTCACACTCTAATGGATAATACAATTGAAGTTATAATATCTCTATATCTCACAATATAGCACTTATAGGATTTAAAAGTGTTTAAGTGTAAGAAGAATGGAATTAAATACTCTCTGTGCTAAAATATGAAGATTTAATAACACAAATTAGAGTGTTACCAATGATTGGTGATTTTTGTAGTAGTTTTACTCTTAAAATAGCTTATATATCATATATGTTTGGATTTTTTTGCTAATTTTGTATTAGACAAGCTATATTTATATATTTTTAAGAAAACTAGTTGTTTATAGTCGTTAATGTTCCCCTGACAGATAAAATGATCAATCGATTCAGATTGTTCAAGTCAGTCGGCCAACCAGTTCATGTAAAATTCCAAGTGTTCGGCACTAATGAATAAGTGATCGACCAGTTCATTTGGCAATCCAAAACGGTTAACTAATTTATGTACAATTCTAGATTTAATAGTTTAACCTAGGTGAATTCTTATAACCATCTATCTTAGATTTTATCTAATTATTAACAATCATGTATCGTTGTTATTTATTTATTTATTAGGTAGTTGTTTAAGAACTTTTATATTAGATTTCAATCATATAACTTAAACCAAAAAAAAAAGATGTCATGATTCAATCAGGCCAACAACAAAAGGATTTTGACTTTAAAGAGTGTAAAGTTAATAGCAAGCAGAGAACATTAAATAGGTGACTCACATTACATTGTAGGCCAAATCAAAATTTATCTTAATGTAAAAAATAATTTAGGCATTCTTAATGTGTTTTAAAGAAATAAAAATAATTTTTAACTCACGTCATAAACTTGATTGAGTCCAATAAGCTATCTCCATTTAATTACATGATAATAAAGAAGCAATGACGGTAAATGGACTAAATCTTTATATAAAAAAAATCATCATAATGACATGCATAAAAGAATGTTTTTCAAAAGAAAAAAAATCATGAAGCTTAATTCCTAAATAATTCAATGCTAAATGAAAAATAAAAAAAAACACAACTCATAGCAACTAAAGATAGCAACGCAAGCTCGTAACCTAAGTTATGAGGTCAGAACAACTCTATAGAGAGCAAATAAAAAAATTATAATGCATAATTCTCAACAATCCAAATATAAAAGGACAAAATTGAAAAATATTTTTAACAAAAAAGATATATTAAGAAAAACACCAGCAAACCCGAGTAAGTCTGTTAAATCTCGTGAGCTAGATCATATGAACAGGATAACCTAATAAAAGA
>Ga0325402_1001928_pt1 | contig 17729 bp, 9 predicted proteins | sample PopdelMetagenome_22_FD_207212 | JGI IMG/M metagenome (GOLD analysis project Ga0325402, IMG submission 207212) | Populus deltoides microbial communities from Bellville, Georgia, United States - Xylem-PdKOR-R3 | ecosystem: Host-associated > Plants > Phyllosphere > Stem > Wood/Secondary xylem... | reverse complement strand
AAATATCAACATCCCAGAAAGGAGGGAATCGACTGAGAGCTGGTGGCATGGCTGGCATTGTACTTGGTGTGGCATTTGCAGTGCTTTTGACAATGGGTGTCTACCATGTAATGGTCACACGCAAAGCGAACTTAAATCGAGCCAATTCTGTTCAAACTAATGCTTGATGTGGTCATCCAATAAGTCTAAATGACTCTCACCAACTCCCTCTGTTACTGCTCTGTCTCTCTCTTAGATTTTGGGCATCGAGTATACTTAGTGTCATTAGTTAGTATTGCGTGGTATTTTACAATTATGACTACTCATCAGGTTGTTAATCATTTCAGTCTTTTAGAATATTTAAACAAAAAATGTTCCTTTTCTTTTCCAAATTCAGAGCATATTAGTAGTGTTAGCAAGATAAACATCCAATCTAAGCTGTAAAAAGGTGCGCACCCACAGGATCCAGAAGTGAACACTGTTAGATTGGAGAGAAGCAATTCAGATTACACTAAAGCACGAAGGAAACCATGAAAACACCTTAAAGAAAACAAAGTATACTGCTATCACAACCATTGGGATAGCAAAAAAAAAAAATTCATGAAACCACAGCCCACGGGAATGGTTACTTGTATTGTTCGTGGATCTGTTACCATCCAGAGTCCAAGGGAAAAAAAATAAAAAACTTAAGATCTCCCTATTGATCATTCCTCCTAATGGTTAAACAAGGTTACCCACATATAAGCTAACGATTTCTATACAATTTTATTTTTCTTGTTTAAAATTAAAAAGAGAAGGAAAGAAAACATGCACTAACAATTTTATGTTTTAATTATATTGCATTTCATTACCATGTACTGAACATTAGCTAGAATAGAAATAGATGTGAAACAGCTGATCTGATGAACAACTCATTTTGGGGGACATGAACTATCACACACATTTGGCTTCTTTCATTTATTTGTGATGAAGAGACTGGTTCAGCATTATAAATCATTATGTCTATATGGTACCATTACCTACTACATTTCTTTGCAGAATATGAAGATCCATTTAGGTGTAATAAGTTAACAGGACAGCACAGAAATGTTTTGGGAGGAAACCCAGCTACATAAACTCAAACACATGATACCCAGTTGATCGCGAGAAAGAATGCAGAGTCCTATAATTTGTAATTTAAAACATTTATTAGCACTGTTTTTGTAGAGAAAGCCCTGGGAGACGTGGCTATTCAGTGTAAAGCTTAAATTCTTGGAAGTGAAGTCTCCAAGAACAGAATCTGTGAATTCACAGCCATGAGGTCTTGTAGATCCACAGCCAAGAACAGAACTAGGAAAGCAGTTCTATCAAATTTGAAATATTTATCACAATGAATGATTCGCTTAAATGATATAACATGAGGCTAGATCTAAGCTTAGAGATAAGAGTAATTCCTATGAAACTAGATCTTATGGAGAAGTACTAGATTTGCTCCAGTGGCCTCCCATATTAGGGGACATCCAGATTTTGAAGGTGAATGGGGTGCTGGGAAAGGTTTTACCATTCGGCCAAGGTCTAAAAACAAAATCTGGTGGACTTTGATATTAAAAACTAGTTCTAAAAAAGGCCTGCTAAAAATCATACGACTCCCTATGTATCTGTTAGGCACTTGATATATAGCAATGAATGAAATCAATATGAAAAAGGATCATAAAGGACTTAGGTTAAGATCCTAGAGCAAATCAGATGGTTCAGATAACAAAGAAGATAAACAGAAAATAAGCTATGTCATACAGCTTTTTATAAATTCCAAAATACTCCAAGTGCAGGTAATATATTATTTGACTTTCAATCATAGCCCATCTCAGTTCAAGTCCCATAAAATGACTTCGAAATCTTGCATGTACATGGCACAAAACTTGATAGAAATGTTCAACTGATAGAAACGAAACTAATCCAAAGTTCTATTGCCTACGTGAGTTAAGAGAAGCAACCACAGGTGCTTGGTCCACAGCTTTGTTCCAAAGAAGTTTGAACTATGAACAAAATTGCTTGCCAAATATAGGCTCTCTCAACAGTCAGAAATTCAAAGTTAAGACAATTAAAAGTTCATGAACACAAAGGTTTGACTTGTCAAAGAAAATCTAGTTGTATTGAGCATTTATGATAGCTAATGTAGTTAATGGTCAATAGTTTTCCACTTTCATGAGAAGGAAGATCACAACAGAAATGAAAGCACAGTGTCTACGCCAGTTTGAAACATATGAAAGCACAGACCTCTACTCTAGTGAAATTTCCAAACACGGAAGTTAAGTAAAAACCTGTCAAATGACAAGTGTATTGTAGCATGAGCTAAAGAAAGATGGTGGAGAAAACATCTTGAATAAATGGCTATGCGTACAAATGGTGTCTATTGATGATGAAAGAGGGAGGGAGTATAAATGCTTTCAAACACCATATGTAGCAGAAAGGCTAGATTTTAATGTCAACAACCTGAATCCCCCAGTATCTCACTTGACAAGGAGCGAAACACCATACACACAGAAGCATAGTTATCTTATCAGGTCATACAAAATCCATCCTGTATCTAAACGAGTAAGAACAACCCTTGGCCGCCCAGCAGCGCACTAAAGTACCAACCAAAGGGGACCATATTACAAGTCTTGTGCCTCATAAAACTGAAACTCAGAATTTTGATCACAACAATATGTTTTATAATAGAAATGCAGTTGTAACAGATCATTTCGATCTAACTTATCGACTACATGCTACAAGTTTCTTTGAAAGAACATTCTGTAATCCAATCCAATCGGAAGTCTCTTTTTGGCTTTGGTATTGTATTACCAAGCAAGCAACTTTGTGATATCAGCATTAGACAAATCTAGAGGGTGGTCTAATAATAAGAAATTGCATGCCTAACCTCTTCTATTCTTAGCCTTATGTAACTCTCTCGTTTTTTGCAAATGTAACCTATTCGTTGAAAAATAGATAAAGAAATAGATAGATAGATAGACGGGTTTCATCTTTCCTTGTTTTGAGGTGAAATGGGTTGATAGATGCTTTTTCGTAGCTCAAAAACAAGGAAACCCGCAAATGCAGCCCCCAATATGGCACCCAGCAGACGCTCCTGCAATTTCCCATCAACAACACCAAGCAACATATCAGTAGCGTGTATAAATTAATTTATAATCAATTCGTAATCCAATCCAACAAAAAACAAAGAAAGAAAGAGTTGGAAGATTACTCGTGCAAGGATACTTATCATGGTTTGGTGCTGCTCCATTGTATTGTTTTGTATTGAAGTAGCGATCTGTGAGATAGATAGATTGATTTGGAGGAGGAGGAGGAAGCAGAAGACCAGACGAACCTATTTGCAGAAATAATGAATGAATGAGGTGGACCCCATCTCTTCTTAAAAAACCTTGTCAAAATAGCCTTTCTAATTTCAGAATCTGGTTCTGGGTTTGAAGCTGGTGTTGATGCCTGCAAAATTGATGCTAGCGACGAGAGATATTTGTTGTATTCTTGATTGTTTCTCTAAGTTTCCCATCATTCTTCTAAGCTTCAACAATGTATGAGATAGATAGGTCTAAAAGTTCGGACAAGGCAAATGAGTTTTTTTTTATAAAAAAATTTGTAACTTTTTATTTATTCATTGGATTGACATGAAATTTAATCAGGTTAACACTAGCCGATGTTAAGACCATGTTTAAATTAGACCTGGTTGTTCATGTTTTTAGATTTTCATTATTTTTTAAAGTTATTTCTGCATTCATTTCTTAATTAGATTTTAGAATTTTATTTGATTTGTGTTTTATTAAGTAAATAGATTTAGCTCCTATTTAAACAATTCCAAAGGTTATTTTTCAGAATAATTAAGAATTCTTCACATCAGAATTTATTTTAGCTACTATTTAGAGTCATTAAAACCCTAATAATTTCTATTTTTCCATCATGCAATGGTCACACTCATTATAAGAAATAATGATGGCCTTTTTTATGTTTAAAAATCTCATTTAGAGTCTAAGACAATTTCTCCAACTAAAAATATTCTACTTGTAAGGTGAACTCACTTTCTCCACATAGGTGATATCTAAGGCATATAGTCCTCAGCATGAAGTGCATACTACAGTGGTTTGGTGATAACAAAGTTTTAGCCAAGACAATTGAAGTAGGGTTATTCTTGGTTCGTTCATACACTCAATGAAAACACTAGCTATTTCGACACCGATTATCCTAATATCTTATGAAGGAAACAAGACTAACCTAAATATAGCAAAAACAATTGTCTGGTATCTCTCTTCTCCTAGTTTTCCTTCATCTTTATGTGTTTTAGCTTTGTCTCAATAGGTTTCAACTTAAACCCCCATTGGTTGTCCTATATTGATCAACTAGGTCTAAGTGTAGTAATTTGGTGACTTTGGTAGTCATATCCCTAATTCTTTGTCTAAAATACACCTTATGAGGGTCGTTTGGGAGTTTAGGATTTAAGCATACTCCTTAATGGTGGGGGTCATGTCAACATGCCTGAAAATGAAACTTCTGTAACCCGGATCCTAGAAATGTAATAGTGTCTTCACTATATAAATATGTACTAAAAGCCTTACTAGATCTTCTATCGAACAGGGTCTTATCGATATAATCCAAGACCGGCATAAGCTTTTTCATATTATTTATAAAGCAATGTACTTTGGTCATGCACGATAATTCCCCATCCTTGGTTCTTAAGCAATCCCCATCAACTAACTACATCATTTCAGATTTTTTCCCATACTAAAAAAAAATCATGGAAGTCATGGTCTAATTGAATAATTATGGATTTGTTATGTTGCTAAAGGAAGCATAATATGACTTTAACATTAGTTATTATAATAAGTTATCAAAATGTGTCTATGGAGAAATAAGAAGAAGCTAGGAGATAAGCAAGTTGTCATGGAATTCAGTAAGATTATTACATCATCCTTTTCTCAGTCTAGATATCATCTTATAAATTATGTGAGCATCTGGTTGTTTTTTTATTATTGAAAGAGCTACTACAATTTCCATACATCTATGGTCACGTACGAGGTTGAGTTTTTGTTGGGGTTTTTTTTATGTTGTTTGGTTTAAGGAAGACTCATATAATGTTTATTACTATTTTTAGAATTGAAACCATTCTAAATTGAGTCAAATGATTAGGTTTATGTTTTTTCGTGCCTTGCACACTGGGTGTCTAATAAAGGTTTTGAAAAAAAGTAGCCTTTATTTCTTTTAGATGAGTTTGATGTTTGGTTTATGTTAAGTTGTTTAGCCTTTTTTTATTTTAAAAGGGCATTTTATGCTTGTGTTACCATTGTTGATGATTGGAACCATGTAGTTCTAGTGAGTTTGGGATATGAAACAAATTAACTTGTTTGCTTTAAATTATGTATTATAGTTGTTTGACAAGTGTGTTAAAAGCAATCTGCCTTTTTTACTTGAAATGTTTTGCCTAGATTTCATGTTTGGTTTATGTTCAATTGTTTAGTCTTTCTTTTGATTAATATTGATTTTGTATTAAGTGATGTGGATTGGATTCTTTTAGGTAGAGCCATTGGTTAGACAAGTTATGATAGATGGTTGGTGCTCCTTTTTTTTTCATTGAACTCGTGAGGCTACTACTTTGAGTTCTTATATATATATATTGGTTGTTGCTAAATGGATTGATTATTTGCTTCATGCGTTGCTATTAAGTGAGTTCACAACCTTTTTTGTAACGAGATTATTGAAATTAATGGGTTTTTTTTTTTTTTTGCCTTTCTCTCTCTCACTCTATATTAACAAAAAAAACTAAAAGAGGAGATATTTTTAACGTGAATGTAGACATATTACATTGTGAATTCACACATTAAATAAGCTTTTTTTTTCCTCTTTCACTAAACCCAAGAGCCACTTGCCACTTTTTTTTTTTTTGGCTCTTTTCTATATGGCTTTATATAAACCATGTTTCCCCCTATTTTCTCCTTTTTCTCTTCTCCTAATAATCACCAAACTATTATTTTCATTTCCCATGCTTTTTTATGCACTCCTCTATTCTCTTACTTTTATGTTTTCCTACCTACCCTATCTAAACTTTTCTTTGTTCATATTGTGGCACTTTATTTAGTCGAATCATTATGTTATTGTTTGGTTCTCCAGCTTGCATTCGTTAGTTTAGGATTGAAACTAAAATGGGGGCTGCCATCGATTGAACAACACCAAGCTGTTTTTTCTTCTTTTTTTTTGGATTTGAGTAGTGATGACACTGGTTTTAAGTAAATGCCATAACAATAAGCTTTCTCTTACACACAGTGTTATTAAACCCGGCCTGACTCGGCGGGTCGACCCGGTGGCTGGACCGGTCCAGGTTTACTAAAAGACTGGCTAGGGCAACAGCCCGGTCAAACCCGGGCGACCCGGACGAGACTCGAATTTTTTTTTTCAAATGTGGGATTTGAAACCCATTAGTATATAACTATATATACTCTATGTTCCCAAGAAAAAAGTCATGTTTTTTCAATGTGGGATAAAAAATCTTTTGGTTTAAATACTTCAACTTAAAAGGATAACATAGAATCTTTTCAATGTGGGATTTGAAGCTCTTTAGTATATATATACTCTATGTTCTAAAGAAAAAAATCATGTTTTTTCAATGTGGGATAAAAAACCTTTTAGTTTAAATATTTCAACTTAAAATGATAACGTAATATCTTTTCAATGTGGGATTTGAAGCCTTTTGGTATATATACTCTATGTTTCCATGAAAAAAATTATATTTTTTCAATATGGGATTTGAAACCCATTAGTATATATACTTTATGTTCCCTTGAAAAAAATCATATTTTTTCAATGTGGGATAAAAAACCTTTTGATTTAAATACTTCAACTTAAAAGGATAACAAGTATCTTTTCAATGTAGGATTTAAAGCCCTTTGGTATATATACTCTATGTTTCCATGAAAAAAATTATATTTTTTCAATGTGGGATTTGAAACCCATTAGTATATATACTCTATGTTCCCTTGAAAAAAATCATATTTTTTCAATGTGGGATAAAAAAACCTTTTGGTTTAAATACTTCAACTTAAAAGGATAACAAGTATCTTTTCAATGTAGGATTTGAAGCCCTTTGGTATATATACTCTATGTTCCCATGAAAAAAGTTATGTTTTTACAATATGGAATTTGAAACCCGTTAGTATATATACTCTATGTTCCCTTGAAAAAAATCATGTTTTTTCAATGTGGGATAAAAAAACCTTTTGGTTTAAATACTTTAACTTAAAAGGATAACATAGTATCTTTTTAATGTGGGATTTGAAGCCCTTTCGTATATATACTCTATGTTCCCATGAAAGAAGTTATGTTTTTTCAATGTGGGATTTGAAACCCATTAGTATATATACTCTATATTCCCTTGAAAAAAATCATATTTTTTCAATGTGGGATAAAAAACCTTTTGGTTTAAATACTTCAACTTAAAAGGATAACATAGTATCTTCTCAATGTGGGATTTGAAGCCCTTTCGTATATATACTCTATGTTTCCATGAAAAAATTATATTTTTTCAATGTGAGATTTGAAACCCATTAGTATATATACTCTATGTTCCCTTGAAAAAAAATCATATTTTTTCAATGTGGGATAAAAAAACCTTTTGGTTTAAATACTTCAACTTAAAAGGATAACAAGTATCTTTTCAATGTAAGATTTGAAGCCCTTTGGTATATATACTCTATGTTCCCATGAAAAAAGTTATGTTTTTTCAATGTGGAATTTGAAACCCGTTAGTATATATACTCTATGTTCCCTTGAAAAAAATCATGTTTTTTCAATGTGGGATAAAAAAACCTTTTGGTTTAAATACTTCAACTTAAAAGGATAACATAGTATCTTCTCAATGTAGGATTTGAAGCCCTTTCGTATATATACTCTATGTTCCCATGAAAGAAGTTATGTTTTTTCAATGTGGGATTTGAAACCTATTAGTATATACACTCTATATTCCCAAGAAAGAAGTTATGTTTTTTCGATGTGGGATAAAAAACTTTTTTGGTTTAAATACTTTAACTTAAAAGTTTAACATAATATCTTTTTAATGTGGGATAATTTTTTTTTTAAAAATATTCTTTTAAACTTCATTATTTACAATATGTATAACCTATATTTACATGGATTTTTTCATATGAAATATTAAAACTTTAATTTTTTTAAAATTTCTTCGGGTAGACCTGAGTTGATCCGGGTTGACCCATGAAACCTGGAACCCGACCCCTTGGTCGGGTCAACCCCCAGGTCGGGTTTAATAACTATGCTAAACCTGAATTCTCAAATTCAATCACAAACCCTAAAAATTCCATAAAAAAACAAAAGTAACTAAACATATCCAAAAAAATTCATAGAACAACAAAATTCAAGAAATCCAAATAGCTAGACATATCTAAATAAGCTACAAAGCAAAAAAAAAAAAAAAACCAATAAAAAACTTAAAAACTACATAAAAAAAAGAAGGAAACATTAATTGGAGTGATGGTGATGTGATTATGTGTGTCATAACCCAATTCTAGATTATTCCTCAAATTTCATTTTTTTTCAAAATAAAAATCAAAAAATTAAAATAAAGGTTGGCAACGTGGAGAAAGGAAGCCGGGGGGAATCAACTGCAATTTTGGAGGAAATTCAAGACCTAATCGTACCCCATTATGCCTAAAAATAAAGAAAAACAATGCAAATTCAAGGTCAAATTGAATGATTATTTGGTGAATTTGCATTAAAATCAAGTTAAATGATATAATTAAATTTTTAATAGGCCAATTTAATTTAATCATGGGCCAAATTGAATTTTAATTATATTTAAAAATTAATTTGGGTCCAATTGAAAGATTTAATTAAGTGCAAGCACTTAATTATACTTTAAATGAGTCAAATTAATTTTATTTGGGGTTTAATTGAGAAGATTGGAATTTTAAGAGACCAAATTTAATTTCTACAAAGTTAATTGATTGAAATTAGGGGCCAAATTGCAAGAAAAATAAAGTTTTTAGGTCAATTAGGGGTTAAATTGACAAAATTCACAGACAATGACTATTCTGTAACAAGCGCCAAACTATAGGGGCTAAATTGACAAAAACCGGGGGTGAAATTGAAGAAATTGAAAGTTTATTGGTCAATTAGAGATTAAATTGCATAAAACCGAGACCAAGAACCACAATGCAAAAGACACGTAAATTCGGGGTTCTAATTCAAGTTCGGAAGGGGCTAAATTGCACTAAATCAAAAGTATATGGTCAATTAGGGATGCAATTAAATTAAATTTAAAGAGGGATGATTGAAATGAACTTTGGCCAAAACAGAACTCTGGTACTGTTCATCTTCTTCAATTTTTTCTAAAATGACAACTTAAGAGCTACTTTGCAGGTGCATTTAATGCATCTAACGTCCATGAAATTTGACAAATCTTGCACGAAAATGATCCTCTGCAATTTCTCTACAACCCCATATGGCTCGTTCAGGCTGAATGACAACCCATCGATGTCGGCGCTGGCCTGAAGAAGCCAACTCGGTCAGTTTTTTCCTGCAAATCTGACAACTCAGGATGCCTACTTTGAACCAACGGTCGGGGTCCTTCTCAATTTAATCAAGGGTTGTAATTTTTTCCCAATGCAGACAACATTGCCCTCTTCCACCGCCTATAAATAGAGATGGATTTCAGGGTCTAAGAGGAGGGGAAAATCGGGTCCAAAGTAAGCCAAAAAATCAGCATCTTCTCGTTTCTACCACCTTCTCTGTCTTTCTCTCTCTCTTACTCTCCACCGTCCCACAGCCAACCGCGGCTACCACCGCTCTCACCAATGTCTTTTCCACCACAAGCAACCGCTCGACCACCTCATGATTAGTACTTAAAAGTGCATTCTCACTAAAACTTTATATCATCATAGTGCACTTAAAATATCATTAAATTCCCTAACTTAAGCATGTTTTATAATAACAAATTTGATACTATAAGATATCTTTAATTTATGGTAAATGCTCATTTTAAATGCAGGCCCATCACATAAATCAAGGGATTGATTGATGAATTTAACTACTGAAATTAAGAAGATAAAGAGAGGGCTAAGTTTAGAAAAGAGATGTTGGTTCAGTCCAAATTAGAACACTGTTCAGTCATTGGGTCATATCTGGAGCTGTAGATCTTAGATTTTAGTTTGGTTTATATGGATAGAAAGCTAAGACATAGGCCTAAAACATTTATAGGAGTCTAAGACTCAATTCTGTCATTTGAAAGTCCAAATCTTAGCATCAAAAGAGAAGTCTGAATCTATCATGTAGCCTAGACACTGTTTAATGTTCAACCCATATCTCGAGTTCTAGAAGTCCAAATGCTTCGATTCTTTTTTTGTTGGAAAGCTGAGATAATTTCCTAGAACTTTCATGAGGATAATCCATCCAAATTCTGACGTTAGCAATGACATTTTGTTCAGACAAAAAGATAAGGATTGTCACCAAATCAAGATATGGCCACCCACTCAACAATTAGTCATCAAATCAATAGTTTCAAATTTTGGCTTATAAAAAGAGCCGTTTGCCATGCATTTAAGCATCTTGGTTTTCAGATCAAGATCATGTTCTTACTCTCTCTCTTTATATTTTTGTAATGCTTAAGTTTTGTTTATATTAATCTCTTGTTTATGCTTTTCATTTTCTTTCCTTTACGTAGTTAACTTATATCTTATTTATATTCTTATCTTGTTTATTTATGTTTAGCTAAGTTTATTATGTCAAGGTGAAAAGATTACACTAATGCTGTAAGAATAAGTATAGTATAAACTTAACATGGACTTTAATGTTTGATACTAACATGTTTTGTATTTGTTATCTTTTTCACTTTTAATACTTTGCTTGTTAAATGGTTAATATAGATTTATGTTGTATAACTATTGGTACAACAAATACTTTGCACTTTCATAGCCCAATTGTATGGTATAACCGACACCTGTGCTATGAAAGGAACTTGATTTGTTGTTAACATAAGTTATAATCATGAATACTTAACAACATTTACAAGTATTAGCATTATTCGAATAAGATAACTAATGTAATCATGTTAACAATTTATAATTCGATTGGAACCTCCTTTGTGTGTGGTTTCTAGTTGAGTAATAAAAAGAGTTTATACTATACTTGTTTGAAATACCATTAGTGGATCCTCTAACCTTGACAATTATTTCATCTTTGTTTAATCCTTATATCAATATCACATCTCAAAGCTCTCTTCAACTTATTTTTTGTTATTATCTATTTCTTTATTTGTAGTTTATACAATTAACCTCCATGTGGTTCGACCCCAGTCTTGCCGGGTTATTTATTACTTCGACACTCCTACACTTGGGAGAAGACATCAACTCTTTGGTCGTGTCACCTCACATGATGGTCGCACCACCTCTCTCTCTCTCCTCTGCAAAACTCTACTGCTCTGCCATCACAACCCCAACAGAAACAGCAACCACCTCGTCCAGTCATTTTTGCCCTTTCCAATAACAACAGGGGCGATGACTCTCTCCTCAGCCACTCCAACAGCTCCAACCGTGAGCAACTGGAGTACCAACCACGGTAGCAGCAACTTCAGCAATGTGAGTAGCAGTAGCTCTGATGGCTAAACTCTCCATCAATGTCGCCGCCAGCCTTACGTCGTCCTCCACGCTAGCCAGCCATCACTGCCACACCCGGTGGTTCGCTCCCTTTCCCCTTCTTTTTCATCTGCTTCTTTTCCTTGCAGAGCTCCACTGTTTTGAAGTGGGACGTGAATTATAATTCATGTTCACTGATCAAGTGGACTTTGGGCCGAACCAATTCTGGCTCAGACCAAATGTTTGGGCCAAACCTAGCCCATGCATTTAATATATATATATATATATATATATATATATATATATATATATATATATATATATATTTATTTATTTATAATATTATATTTTTAAAAAATAAAAAATGTTGAAACTTTTATGTAAAAGCCGATTATATTCTAACCCGACCAATAATAATAATAATAATAATAATAATAATAATAATAATAGATAGATAGATAGATAGATAGATAGATAGATAGTAAGCAAGCATATGGAGGGGCAAAAATTAAACAAAAGAAAGTTATAAGGCATTAATTTATTGAGAAAGAAAGGATGGGGATAAATTTGGAAAATGCTAAACACAAGGGGTCAATGTGCAAATTTAAAAGATGGGACTATATAAATGCCTATTTATTTCTTTGCTTAGCCGATGGCTAGAAGCCATAAGAGAGGGAGAGGATTTGTGTGATTTTTAGTTGTTTCCTTGCAAATTATATGTGAAAAAAAAAAAGAAGAAGAGAAGTGTAATTAGAGTGATTAGCACTTGGAAAAAAGGAATTAAGAGGGGTGATTTAATACTTGGAACTTGTTTTGAAGAAAGAAATCTAAAGCTAGGGTTTAAAAAGGGAGAAGAAGGAAACTTGAATTTTTCTTGCATCCATTCCTTGAATCTTTATCCAAGTAAGTCAAAAGAACATGTTTAGAATGATTAATTGTTATAATTTTGTGTTTTGATGAAGAAATTAAATTTCTATAATTATGTGAATTTAGATATTTATGGTGTTAACTATTGAAATGATGCAATTTATGATTGAACCTATATTAGGAAGCATAAATTATTAATGGGTAAGTGTTTAATTTAGAAATGGAAGAAACAAACCCCCCCCCCTTTTTGTTATTGCTCTCGGCAAAAGGAGAAGTTTTGGGAGATTGAAGAATTTAATGCAATTGTTTAGGAATTGTGAGAATTTATGGGCTTATTAATGTTAATAAATGGAATGGTGAAGGATGTTACAAAAATAAAATATTCACCCTTTTTCCTTGAAGAAATTTCGACCATGACATATAAAAAAGAGAAAAAGAATTTTGACTTAGATTTTGTTAATGTAAAAGAGTGATTTTAGATGAAACGAATGGATTTTTGGAGAACTAGAAAGTTAACTTCGATGAAGGGTTTAAAAGGAGAATTTTACTCTTCTTCACTTAAAATGAAATGAGATTTTTATTATTTGGTTATGAATAATAATTGACATGTAGATTTTTGTGCTGGTGCAGAAGAGGTCGTAAGACCTAATCAGCAACAGGAGACCACTTCACGCCACAAACACCAAGTAGGTGTTAAATACCCTATAATAAATTAATTGTTTAATTTAGTATTTTAGAAGAAATTTCCTTTAATTGTAATTTTAATGTAGAAATTGTGAAATAAAAAGAATGGAAATAATGCCCTGTTAAATGGGTGCGCCGAAAGATTATTTCCTGGTTAATGGAAATAATGCCCTGTTAAATGGGCGCGTCGAAAGATTATTTCCTAGTTAATAGAAATAATACCATGTTAAATAAATGGGCATGCCGAAAGATTATTTCCTGGTTAATGGAAATAATGCCCTGTTAAATGGGCGTGTTGAAAGGTTATTTCCTGGTTAATTGAAATAATGCCTTGTTGAAATGGGCATATTGGTTGAACTATTTTCCTTTTCTTCTTACCTGAACTTCAGATATAATGCACTAATTAATAGACAACTTGAGAAAGTCGTATCCTGGTTAATGAAGAAGATATCTAGTAAAGGATTGGCAAAAAAAATGAAATTTAGATTAAATTATTATATTGACGATAAGTGTTTCATTTAATGAGCTAGTGCGTATATTATTATGTATGCTTCAAATAACCCTTATTTAAATTGTGTATTATTAATAAGTGTAAATTTTCTACTCTTTACCAAATGTTCACATGTTATATAAATATATTGTTAGGTACATCACACCCTCGAGCTGGAAAGTAGAAGCATAGATGAAAATCCTTGTTTAAGTTAATTTTTGTATTGGAAGTATTGATATTATGTTTTATATTGCCTGTATGTTAAGAAATTTTAAAATATTTAAATTATTCTTTTGTCGGGTATGTAATTAAGAACAATGCCCTTACTTTAACTAGTAATATAGTTTTGTTGTATTTATATTTAAATGTGTATGTCTCCCAAAAAATTAATATTATTGTAAGTAAATTAGTTTTAAATGTTGTATATGAAATCATAGAATGTTAACTATATATATATATATATATATATATATATATATATATATAAAACTACAGGGGATATGGAAATTGTTGTGTTTAGTGGAGTTGCGATGTTTATTTATACTATGATGAGTTTGTGGTTATTATTTACAGATTTTGATTTTGAGTTGATAACTTGGTATTGAAAATGCAAATGAGACTCTGCCAAAATTTTTAGAAAATATTTACTTGAAAAGAGATCAATTAACTCTTTTAAATAACTTTTTTGGGCCTTGACATTTTAAATTAATTTTCTTTTTTGAAAGACAAAAAATATGTTTTGTTTTCATGCAAAAGGCCAAATCCTAAAACTTTTCCATGCATGTTTTCATAAAAACAAAAATTGCATTTTTCTCATGTTTTAATATACAAAATGAATATTGTAACCAGTTTATGATTATGCATTAGAATTTGGCCAAAATATCAAAAACCCTTTTATAATTTTTTTTAGGGTTTAGATGTAAACTTTAATAACCTGTAGGGGTGTAAAACTAGATGATAGAGGACAACCTCATATATTAAAGATACAAGGTGTAGAAAATGCAATGCTAAATTTTGATTTTAGAACGGTTAGGACTTCACCCGATAAGATAGAGACTCTCTCATGAAGAGAGATCTATCTTGAATCGTAGATGAGACCAACAAATAGAAACCCGACTTAGAAAAAAATAATTAAACAACAATGCAGCATACCTTAAATAGGGTGCACTGGGGATGATGCGTCTTTTCCCTGCACAACCAGTCCCTTCCCAGCCTCTTGCAGACCATAGGTTTCCTAGTGACCATAATGTTAGGTGGCGACTCCTGAACATTAATCATAATTTTATGATTAAATTCAAAAACTCTTTTCCAACACACTCACAACACCTCATCAGGAGGCACGATAAAAGCCTCCGTCGTTGCCAGACAACGTTGCGGCGTGCACCCCACGACAATGTGGAGCCTCGATCAAGAATGGATGCACCATCAACTCCTTTCCATCAATGGCTACCATTGGTTTTTATGTTGCCTCATCTCTTTGCTTCTCTTTTAAAATGTTTTTTTTATCCTTTCAAGTTGCTTTTTTTTCCTGCTCCTGCTCCTTTATGTACAAAGAGAGGAAGAGAAGAGTGGGGTTTATTGTAGGTGTTGCTTAGGGCTGAATTAAGAGAAGTCATGGCTTCTTCATTGGAAAAAAGTAATGAAAAAGAAAGGAGAAAAGGAAGGAAGATAAGGACATATAAATGATAAAAAAACATGGCTACAATTTAGCCATGTTTCTTTTTCTTTTTTGTAATATTTTATATAATTAAAAGTCATAAATGCCCCTTATACTACCTGAGTAAAACAAAAAACCAAGAGAAAAAACAAAAAAGTTCCTGCAAGAAAGTTTTAAATTATTTGATTCTAAAGGCATTTAAGTAATTTTACTACACAGTTAAAAAGGGAATGTTCATAAAGCTCCTGGATAAAAGTTTATGTTTTTACCTGAAAGGTTGTTTGAGTAACTTAATTATTTAAAGAAAATGCCAAGAGACCTTTCTGACCCAATAAATTTGTACATGACAGATGTGTCTACGTGAAAAGACTATATTACCCCAAATTCTAGCTACCACAAAGTTTTTCCAACACAATTTAGTGTTTTACTTAATTAATAGCTTTGAACTAACAAAAAAAACTCAAATCATTTTTATATTATCTTACACTCTTTTAACCAATGGAGAAAAAGTTTTAAATTACACACAAAATACTTATTACTGATGCTAAATAACTTGTGATATTTTCATGTATTTCAAAACAAGATGCTTATTATCTAGACCAATAATACAAAACTTGGAACTAGCCTGTGAAAATTTTAGAATAATGGTCTTTTAAATTGAAAACAACATGGTAAGTGAATAGGAAAAAACAAATATAACAAGTTTTAATTTGAGTAAGATTATAAAAAGATATGTGATATTTTTTGTATTTGATGGTAGGGTGTCCTTAAGTCATCCTTAAAATTTATTAAGATTAGATCTTTTACCAAATTATCTTTAGGATATGTCCCAGATTGAGATTGAGATCAACTTAGTGTATTTAAAAAAGTTTAATAGATTCCTCTAAATACTGACTCTAAAGTCTGAATCTAGAAAGTAAAAGCAACTACCCCTCTTCATTGTGATAAATAGTAGCATCCATCACGTACAACAATAGCAAAATCAACTCCACCTTTAACTAAACTCGATTCAATCAACTAGCTATACCATGGACAAACCAAGAGCAACCACCACTCATGAGAGACTCTCCTCTAGTAGCTCATGTCTTTAATGTTAGATATGGAAATAGTTGTTGCTTATGTATGACAATATTATTGGACTATGAAAATGTTGTTTATATGAGAAAAAGCTAGGATTTTTTTGGTAATTGCATGTCTTCATTATCAATAGAGTTTAAAGAGGTGTGTGTCACCTTTATGGGTCTCTTGTATATGTGTTTTGAAAAGTCCACCTGAGTTTAGATAAGATTTTCTTATCGTTACATTTAATGATATTGATGCACGATAAGTGTTTTATTATGTTTGGAAATAATAATAATTAATAAATATTGCATTTCAGAAATGTGATAAGATGAAATGTGTTATTTCATTAATTTTTTTAAAATAGTATTATTCTATTAAAATTTTTAAATTACTTTGCTAATTTTTTTTAAAAAAATCCTATAAAATTAAGGTAGTTTTTTAGGGGGGAAAAGAAAGTCACTAGACGATAAAAGAACGTACAGGTGAGGATATGATGAAAGATTGATTTTATTTCTCTCTGGCCAACCTGTTTTTTTTCCTAGCCTAGTATAGAAAGCGTGCTCGAGTTGGGTAACGCAAGGATATCTCCTCCCTCCCTCCCTCCCTCATTCTTCTTGTCTTGCTCTTGCCCACTCACATCACATACGCCTCCATACCATATGCTCCTCACGCACGCTGGCACTCTTCAAATTGAGCTGTAACTGTAGTAATAACACTAGAGAAGCCGAAGGAAATAGGAAATTCACTTTGGCTAAAATAAATATCAAGACGACGTCGTCCAGGACCTGGTGCTGTGCTGACTTGAAAAGCGCCATTAGAATTAGTTTCAAAAACGTTTCATTAAAATTTAATTTTCTTAAAAGGGTTTTTTTTATATTTTTAAATTGTTTAATATATTAATGTAAAAATTAATTTTTAAAAAATTAAAAAAAATTATTTTAATATATTTTAAAATAAAAAATACTTAAAAAAACATTTCCACGCCTACAAACACTCCAATTTAACTTTGACTTTTTTGTCCTTTTCTTTCTATAAACCCCCCCTACTGGCACTGCGCTCGCTACCGCTATCAGATCTCTCTCACTCTACTGGATCTAAAAAAAAAAAACAATGTCGACTCGCTTCATTTTCCTCCTCTCTCTCACCGTCCTCCTTCTCTTCTTTCAGCTCTCTCCCTCTCTCTCTAAACTCCAAAACGCTGCCGCCGAAGATGACGATGAGGATCTTAGTTTCCTCGAAGAAGAAACCGACGCCGTTCCTCACGGCCACGGCCACGACCACGACCACGACCACTACCCCGATCCGGACCAATTCGACGAAGAATTCGACAACGAAGATGACCTCGACAACTACTCTGATCTCGATGATTCCGAATTGGATTCTTACA
>Ga0325402_1001927_pt1 | contig 17740 bp, 12 predicted proteins | sample PopdelMetagenome_22_FD_207212 | JGI IMG/M metagenome (GOLD analysis project Ga0325402, IMG submission 207212) | Populus deltoides microbial communities from Bellville, Georgia, United States - Xylem-PdKOR-R3 | ecosystem: Host-associated > Plants > Phyllosphere > Stem > Wood/Secondary xylem... | reverse complement strand
GCCAAAGAAGGTCAGAGCTGGGCTTGACCTTAGAGCGGTTTTTCGTAAAATTCCGGCGAGCCTCTTCCACTTGTTCACGCTCTTCAGGAGTTCCAGCATTCAGATCATACTCCCATATCTGCCTTCCTACAAAATCATTTGTTGTGAATATGTAAGGGTTGCTCCCTTTCTCTGCAATCTTTAGCCTCCACATTTTCCTGTAGTTAATATTCTTATCCAAAATCACACCACCTCTGCCCTCAATATTGATATCTCCTCCTCCCCCCTGCATGCAAATTCAATAATGTTCTTTGTTACCCCCCCCCCCAGATATATATGCAATCAGCTAAGAAAATAAAAAAAGAGGAGGGTTGAGGGATGTTAGGATTGTTGTCATTAATATGCAGCAACTATTAAAGAACGGAGCAGAAGCCTATGTGCAAACTACCAAATGTCAAAATTTGATAAGTTTGGCAGCCACCATTGTTGAAAATGAGTTGGAGTTGGTAGCACATTTCTTGTCTATAAGCAGACACCAAGAGAGCAGCACAAAGTGAGAGTGAAAGAGCCAACAAAATGTGAGGAATATAGGAGAGAGTGAGGTGACAAGGGCAGTAAGCAGTGGTTGCCATTGCAGCACTGCTAAGAGAGAAAAACAGTGAACTTGAGAGTTGAGTAGAGTGGATGATTCCTCCTCCTCTATTATTATAAATCTTGTTCTTTCCTTATATAAAAATAGCTTCTCCTGTGGATGTAGGTGAATTACCAAACTACGTTAAATGTGAGCATGTGAAATTAAATTAAATATTGGTCAACTTCAGCAAGTTCCTACTTTACATCTTACCTAGCTAGGGCTGGAGTCATAGAAAAAATGACCACAGATATTACATTACATTACCAAGAGAAAAACCACCTAAAAGAGATAGAGAATTCTTTGTTCACAGTCTAACAAAATATTATGGTGTTATCGCGATTTTTCCTCACTTGATTTTGAGTTTTAAAACTTATTTGATATCATGAGATTCTAATTGTGTTTATTAAATATTTATTGGTAAAAATAAATTGAAAATTGTTTTTCGGATAAGAAAACTCCGGCCTAATTTTTTGGTCATCTCTCCGGTGACTGGAATTCAATCTAGCAGAAGATTCGTAATCCACCCATCATTTTTAAAAAAAGGCTAAGGTTCGGGCGACTTGCCATATTTTACCCTTTATGTTTTTATTGTTTTTCCTTCAATTTAAATTTAATTACTTTAAAATTAATTGATTCAAAATATATTAGATTTATTATTTTATTAAGTTCTTAAATTAATTAAAAAAATATTTGAGGTATTATTTTATTAAACATCATTGAATTTTTACTCTACTTTTGAATTAGATTATAACTTTTGTTTTATAATATTAGAAAGCATATTATCTTTTCATGAGATGAGATGACTTTTCTGCAAGCGTCTATTTTTATAATTATATAACCTAATAAAAAATAATTTTAAAAAGTAAAATTATTAAACTCAGTCAGGCCTACAATAAAGTCATGGTTGTGGTAAGTTAATTCAAGTTGACTCGGGTTGATACGAGATATTATTGTCTTAATATTATAAAAAAAAACATGGCCTCATAAAATTTTTTAAAATAAAATCGATTTTTGACAAATCATTTAGGTCGTCTTTTGATATGCAAAGCTGATCGAGTCACATTGAATCAACCCTACATGATTTAATTTGAAACTCAAGTTATACAAGGAGTTGAGTTGGGAGGTCTCCAGGTTAAACCATTGGGCTAGATTTATTGACACTGACTAAGACTTCCTCACAACAACGCGCTAGCATTATATTATTTTTAAATTTTTTAATACAAGTGTGTGGAAATTATAAGAATATTATACTTTTAAAATTGAGACTTGTTTTTAGAATAATGATAAGATATTTTCTAAAAGATTAATATCCGGTCAAAAATCTTCAAAGGAGTTTTATTAGACAAAGGAGTTTTGATTAGAGATATTTTATCTTTATTTTAAATTGTTTATTTTATCTAGTGTTATATTAGTAAATGGATGATAAAGAATAAAAAAAATAGATGTTTTTTAAATGAAAAATACTAATAAGAAAAAGAAGAATTATATTAGTAAAATGAAATTAAATAAAAGTGTTGAATGGGTCCATGCATACCATCAATAGTCACTCTGTAACCTACTTAATTTGGAGGTTTAATGTTAATTAATTAACTAGGTTGATTCATTTAATCCTGCACAGAATCTACAAGTCAGGCTAGTGATCAAGAGGGAAAAAAATGAATGCGACGAGACTTTTTTTGGGTATAAAGCTGTTTCGCTGTCCCCTAAAACTTTTTTTTTTTATTTGATCGGAAGCCACAATAAAAATATATATATTGTAAGAAAGAAGAAACTCATCATATAATATCTATGGTTAAAAAAAAAATATTGTTGTTGTTGTTAACCTGATATTGCCAAAGAAGGTCAGAGCTGGGCTTGACCTTAGAGCGGTTTTTCGTAAAAAAAATCATTTGTTGTGAATATGTAAGGGTTGCTCCCTTTCTCTGCAATCTTTAGCCTCCACATTTTCCTGTAGTTCATATTCTAATCCAAAATCACACCACCTCTGCCCTCAATATTGATATCTCCTACTCCCCCCTGCATGCAAATTCAATAATGTTCTTTGTTAACCCCCGCACACACACATGGTGATATATATATATATATAATGGGAATATAATGAGAAGATATATATGCAATTAGCTAAGAAAATAAAAAAGGAGGAGGGGTTAGGGATGTTAGGATTGTTGTCATTAATGTGCAGCACAACTATTAAATAACGGAGCAATAGCCTATGTGCAAACTTCCAAATGTCAAAATTTGGTGAGTTTGACAAGTTTGGCAGCCACCATTATTGAAGATGAGTTGGAGTTGGTAGCACCATTCTTGTCTATAAGCAGGTACCAAGAGAGCAGCACAAAGTGAGAGTGAAATAGCAAAAAATATGAGAAATATAGGAGAGAGTGAGGTGACAAGGGCAGCAAGCAGTGGTTGCCATTGCAACACTGCTAAGAGAGAAAAACAGTGAGCTTGAGAGTTGAATAGAGTGGATGATTCCTCCTCCTCTATTATTGTAAATCTTGCTCTCTCCCTGTATAAAAATAGCTTTTTCTGTGGATGTAGGTGAATTACCAAACCACGTTAAATATTGTGTAAGCATGTGAAATTAAATTAAATTAAATATTGATCAACTTAAGCAAGTTTCTACTTTACATCATATAAACAATAAATAAATTAATAAATAGTGTAAGAAAGAAGAAACTCATCATATAATATCTATGGTTAAAAAAATATATTATTGTTGTTGTTAATAATTGATACATGGAGTTCGTACCTGATATTGCCAAAGAAGGTCAGAGCTGGGCTTGACCTCAGAGCGGTTTCTGGTAAAATTCCGGCGAGCCTCTTCCACTTGTTCACGCTCTTCAGGAGTTCCAGCATTCGGATCATACGCCCATATCTGCCTTCCAACAAAATCATTTGTGCTGAATATGTAAGGGTTGCTCCCTTTCTCTGCGATCTTTAGCCTCCACATTCTCTCTCTCTCTGTAAGACTATCTATCTATATAATTAATTAAATTAAAAAAAAGGTTTTATTGTATCCTACTATTCATTATAATAATAATTTTTTTTCTTTACTTTTTTTCATTCAATGGTTTTTTAATACTATTTTCTAATATTAGATTTATTTTTTATTAAAATATCTTATTATCATAAAACGAATCAGGGCGGGTTAATTAATTGTTTTCATGGGAGATGGTAGATAGTTTGTAGAATCAACTTTTTACTTTTTTTGTAGGATCATTTTTTTAATTTCTAATTATTTTGTCAAAAGCTAAAAGATAATATTACGTTTATAATTTATTGATGTGATGAGGTACATTAAGTTTTAAAAATGAATTTTCACATAAATTTCTATAAATGAACATAACTTATATTTAATTTTAAAATCTGAATATTGATTTATTTAAAAGAAAATGTGTTAATTAAGTTGTTTTTTTTTATAAAAAAAGTGAAAGTTGAACCTCTAAGGATGCTAAAACTTGAATTGATCTTTTTCCCATTCACTTAGGTGAATTGCAAAATAGACCCGAAGGTCAACATTATTATTCTATGGGTTTTAATAGAAAGTATTACATCCTATAGTCAGAAAATATTACGGAATAATAAATTAATCATTTTATTATCTTCTCTTTTTACAATTCTTTTTAATTTTTTTTTATGAAAATATCACTACCAACAATAATAAAAAAAAAATCAGACTTTCCCAATAATAAAACAAAAATATCAATATACATGAAATTTAAAACACAAATAACAAAACACCAGAAAATGCTGAAGAAGCCTCTAAGGCCACGTGTGCGAGTGTACATCACGCTCTGATCAATTGACTATCTTGGACTTTCTCGTGCGTGCAAACACGTGCAAAATAAAAGACCTGCATAAAGGCATAGAAATCGTAATTTTTGGGAGAAAAACCTTGAATTTTTTTCTATAATTTTGATTCCCAAAACCTAAGTGCCTCTTCCTTAATTTTTTTTTTATATAATTACTGGAGTTGGGGCTGGTGGGGAGAGCGAGGCGATGCAGGTATGTGGGCGTGGCTTTGTATTTCGTGGAGGATGTCAGACCAGTTCACGGATTTTACAGGTTAGTTAGGGTCTTCTTTTCAAGTCATTTTTTTAATTGATTTGTTGTTTTAATTTTATCTTTTAATATTAGATTGATTAGGGATTATGTTTTATAATTTATTTTGATTTATTTTCTATAGGGTTATCATAATATGATAACTTGGTTTGCAAGTTTGAAATGTTAATTCTAGTTGATACTAGTCAATTCAATATGTTGTTATTTTAATATTAAAGAAAGATGTCACCTTGGAATTTCTCAAGTCAAACTATGTTTTTATAAGTTATCTATATTTTTTTTGGACCTGCAAAGTCAACCGAGTCAACCCTCACACAATTTTAATTTTTTTCCACTAGAAAAAAAAAACACATTTGCAACATCTCAACCTTTTTTTAAGTTAAAGAAAGATTTGACCTAGCCCGTAGTGTAGCATGGGTCAATGATTTAGTAAAACTCCAAAACAAATGGCTAAAATACCTTTTTCTGGTATTATTAGATATTTTTTATGTGCTAATATAAAAAATAAATTTTAAAAATGAAAATAAATATTATTTTAATATATTTAAAAAAAAAAACACTTTAAAAAGAAACTGTTACCTTAATATCAAACACTACCTAGAACATGTGGCTGAAATATTGTTTATGGGATTGTTGCCCGTGACTCATTGTGAATTGTAATTGTGCAATCCAATGGTCCTTCATTCATTTTTCCTTTAGGTTATTATATTTAAAAATTACAGTTTAGTTTTTATTGTTATTGTTTCAAGTTCTTTTATTTTATTATTATAAGAATTTTTTCCCTTCAATTGTTACGCCAGATTGTTATGGAAAAGGGGATTAGGGTTTCCTATCAAATAAAAAGAAAGAGAGAAAGGAAGAGGGTGGTGACCAGAAAGAGAATAAAAATACATCCTTTCCTCTAAAAAAACTCGAGATCATGCCTTCTTCTTCTTCTTCTTCTTCTTCTTTTATTAGTTTTTCAATAGACATTGAGAGCTAAGTTCTTTTTTTTTCCAGGGACACAAAAACCTTCGGATTTCAAGAACTGTGAGATTTATTTTACAGAGAGAAACAAGAGACCCAAAACTTTAGAGCCCCCGATCTCTCTCCTAGAACAATATATGGTGACTCCCACTGCTAGCATCACCGTGAAGAGAAATATGAGGACTACCTGATCGAGTACGGGGGTTACTTGTTGTCCAAGTCATGCGCCACTGTTCACAACCGCACATTACTCTCACATGCTGACACTGCCACCACCAATTTTAGCAGATTCCGACCACTCCAAGCCTCCATTAAAGGTCGAGTTTTTTAACCTCAAATCAAATATTTTTTAATTTTGTCATGAAATGTGTTTGGGATTTATTTGAATTACTGTGAAATGTTTGAATGGATTGTGATGTGTTTTTGAGATGGTTTGATTGTAATTTGTTGATTTGTTAACTTGATAAACTTGGGATTAATTTTTGTGTGGATGAGATATTAATTATTTGTTTAGAATTTTAATATGTTATTGGATTTGTCATGGAATATTATGAAGATTTTATTAAGGATTAGATTTTAGAATAATTGAGATGTTATTGTTGAATCAGTATTGAATACTTGGATTGCTTTTGTTCATATTTGATTGAATTGGTAAGATATTACTTTGACATAAAAGAAATTATGTGATGTTTGTGAGTGGATCTTGTGGAAATATTATGATATATTTTTATGATTTGGAAGAGTATCATTGAATTGATTGTGATTTTGTTAAATTAAAAAAAATTCAGTTTCAATTGTTAGATTAAAAATGGTTAATAACTTTATTATAGAATGTACTTATATAGGAAATACTGTATAGGAAATATTGTCTACATACTCTTGTGTGGTAACCTCCACCATTGCTATTGTATATTGCCCTACACACATATATATATAGAAAGGGTTGGCTAACCATTAGGTTAAGCCTCCCAATTATTCTCAACTTGTCAAAGAACCAACTCAACCCAATAGCTTAAGCTGTTAGGTGAGGTCCCAGGATATGATTTATATTATTCTCTAACACACCCTCTCAAGTAAAAGCCCTTTAGGCTTGAAACTTGCACATGCCTATATTACCTTGTGTTTAATTTTTATTAAATAAATAGGGATGGTAAGATTCGAACTCGTGACCGTTTGGTCATCAAGGCTCTGATACCATGTCAAAGAACCAACTCAACCCAATAGCTTACGCTGTTAGGTGAGGTCCCAGGATATGATTTATATTATTCTCTTACAAACTTTGTGAATTTAACAATTGAGTTATGCATTTTAAGAATAAAATTGATTATGTATGAATGATTGTGAAATTTTGAGATAATGAATAATGAAAATTGGATTGATTTTGAAAATAATTTTGTTACAAGCATTATGTGAAAGAAATGGAATAATAAATAAGCACCGCCATTAATTTGATTGTGGTTTTGTTGTGTTGGCTATGTTTTTTTTTTTAAAAAAAAACAATTATGAACATGTTGATTTGTTTAAAAATAAATGACAAGTTTGTGAGTTTAAATTGTGAATATTTCTTTGCAATTTTGTAAACTTTGAGTGTACTATGCTTTATTTTTCATGTGATTTTAATTTTTGGCATGTTGTATTTAGTGTATAATTTTTTATGAGCATTTTCATATAAAAAAAATGTATACCTTGTTTTTGTTAACCACTTTATGTTCTTGATAATTAGTGTGTTTTGTGACAATATTTTTTATTGTCAATGATTATATATATAAAAATTCATTGTTATTTTTATTGTCTTTGTTCTTACAGCTTCATATGCAATTGATATATGATGTTTATTATCCGTGTAAGAGAAATAGTTTTCATAATTTTTTAACCAAGCAAGTAATTAATAGAGTACTGTTAAAGAAAAACATGTGTAAAACTAGTTTAGCATCATTGAAAATTAAATTATTTGTAATTTTAATCTAATTTAACTGCATTAAAAACCAAATTGCTTGTAGTTAGTCAGATAAGAATAGTAGCCATGTCTTCCTCTGAAACCTGTCATTAACCATCATTGGCTATTGAATTTGGAGCTCGTCAAGTGTGTGCAGAAGACACGAAATGACACACCCGCCATGAAATGAATTTGGTTCATAATTTCCATGCAAATTAATTCACTCATCGCGGCTTCGATTGATATTTACTTGCGTAATACAAAGTATCCATTAAAAGAATATGGGCTGCGTTTAATAGCCACCACAGTACCAGTTACTCTTGATCGTAGATATAGAACTAATTATCAACCAGCAGGCCATCGTGACCAAGAGACAAGCTTTTTGGCCCGCCCTGGTCCCTAGTATATATATATATATGGCATGCCCTTGTTGACGCCTAAAATACAACCAAGGGACATTAATTTTGCTTTTCTTTTGGCTCTTATCTATATATATATATATATATATAGACACACACACACACACACACACAATGCAATCTTGATTTAGGTAACAAGACATGGATAATTATAACGTTAATTTCTACTTAATTTACTGCTATTTTGACCAGGCTACTTTAAAAAAGCATGAAACAAACATATATTTGAGCAACCAAGTCATGCATGGAGGTTGCTATACGTAAAGCTTGAGAAGTGGAGGATGATGATTTCTTCTAAAGAATGAGAGTTTGAGTAACCATTTTTCTTATTTTACTGCTGACTCCAATATTTTACAAGTCTAATTTATAATTGAATATAATTAAGATTTGTCAGTGATGCGGGAAAATAAATAATAAGAATTAAAGCAAGAAAAAAAAAGAAGCTTTTAGAGAAAAAGTTGAGAAGTGAAAGCGAAGAAAGAGAACAATGGAGATTGGAGGTATGCAAAGTCTACAAATTTTTCATTAATCATAAAAACTGTCAAACATTTAGAAAAATAGGATATAAATACTAAAACCCTAACTAGAGCAAGTGTTTGAGCTTATGGCCCATTAAATAAAATACCCAACAATAATTAAATCAAACCCAACAAATAAAACTAAATTAATAAACCTTAACTAAAAGTTCATATAAATTAAACCAAAAAACATAAGCTAAAGCTCAATTTCTCAATGGTTTGGGCTATCCTCCATCGTATATGATCATACACGTGCGTAAACAATGTTTCTGGTTCGATGTCCCCATCAATTCTCCCGGGGTTGGAAGAACTCGACCCCGTCGAGTATAGGTCAAGGCAGCTCCAATAATGCTCTCAAAGATAAGGATCAAGCTGTTGTGATGTCTCTTTGATAATCCAAGTAAAGTTTGAATCTGGTCGTCGATCCCATATACTGGGATTTGCTGAAGTTCATCATCCCTAGTAAAAACAACTTGTGCATTCAAAGTAGCATTAATATGTTCCTTTTGTGCCAAAGATATGGATAATGAGGTAGAGTATCAAAAGGAGCATTAAGGATAGATTGTATTTTATAAATAATGAGGTCCTTCATGTTAAAAGTAGAGCTAATATCAAAGTTTAATGGCAATTTAATGACATAATTATTTGATTCAATCATTTGCAACACTTTGAATGGTCTAGCACTACTTGCAATTTATGATTGGTTTTCAAAGGGCACCGTTCAGGTTTAATCTGTATCATGAAATAATCTCCAACATTAAATGCAACATGATACTTAAGTAAATCAGCTTGAAATTTGTATTGTTCATTACTTGCTTGAATTTGTTTCATGATCTCAAAATGCAAATTATGAACTCCACATGGTAACGACTCTGTTGACTTAGACATCCTATCATGAGAAGATATGGAAAGGTGTTCTATAGGCTTCTTAGGTTTATAACTATGAACATTAAATGATCGAGGGTGTGGAATGAGACAAACATTGTTTGAAATATGTGTAGATATGGTATGGACACAATCAAGTAAACTAGGATTATCTTCATCTTCCTTATCACGTGCATGAGGTAAGGGGTCAGAAAGCTCAACATGTTGTTCTAAGCTTATGATGTGCTGGACACCAAGCACGTGGGGTAAGAAATCAGGTAGTTTAGGAGGACTAATATCATGTGACTCTTCTAAGACCATTGACACGACCAAAAGATTGATGTCTTCTCCTAAGTGCAGGAATATCGAAGTAATAAATAACCAAGCAAGACCGGGGTCGAACGACAAGGAGGTTAATTGTATAAATTATAAACAACAACAACAACAACAACAACAACAACAATAATAGTAATAATACTAATAGTAGTAGTAGTAGTAGTAGTACACTAATAATAATAATAATAATAATAATAATAATAATAATAATAAAGAAGTTGATGAGAACTTTGAGATAGAAGTTTAATGTAAGGATTAAACAATAATAAAAACAAATATCAAGGTTAGAGGATCCATTAATGGTATGTCAAACAAGTATAGTATAAACTCTTATTATTCAATTGGAAACCACACACAAAGGAGGTTCCAATCAGAGTATAAATTGTTAACATGATTACATTAGTTATCTTATTCGAATAATGCTAATACTTGTAAATGTTGTCAGGCATTCATGATTATAACTTATGTTAACAACAAATCAAGTTCCTTTCATAGCACAGATGTTGGTTATACCATACGGTTTGAGCTATGAAAGTGTCAAGTATTTATAGTACCAAGGGTTATACAACATAAATCTAGATTAACCATTTAACAAGCAAAGTATTAAAAGTGAACAAGATAACAAATATAAAACATGTTAGTATTAAACATTAAGGTCCATGTTGAGTTTATATTATACTTGTTCTTAGACTATTAGTGTAACCTTTTCACCTTGACATAATAAACTTAGCTAAACATAATGAAAGAAAGAAACATAAATAAACAAGATAAAAATATAAATAAGATAAAGTTAACTGATTAAAGGGAAGGAAATGAAAGGCATAAATAAGAGATTAATATAAACAAAACTTAAGTATTACAAAATATAAAGAGAGGAAGCAAGAGCATGATCTTGATCTGAACACCAAGATACCTAAACACATGGTAAATGCCTCCTTTTATAGGCCAAAATTTGAAACTATTGATTTGATGAATAATTGATGAGTGGGTGACCACATCTTGACTTGGTGAAAATTCTTATCTTCTTGTCTGAACAAAATGTTATTGATAACGTCAGAATTTGAACTAACTTAAATCATGAAAGTTCTAGGAAATTGTCTCAAATTTCCAAAAAAAAAAAGATGAGGTCATTTGAACTTCTAGAACTTGAGATATGGGCTGAATACTGAACAGTGTTTGGGCTGCAGGACAAATTCAAACTTCTCTGTTACTACAATTTGGTCTTGAAAACGGCCTTTTGGAATCTTGCATTACCATGAAAGTTTTAGGCCTATGTCTTAGCTTTCCATACATATATAGCAGACCTAAATCCAAGATCTACAGCTTCAGATATGACCCAATGACCGAACAGTATTCCAGTTTGGACTGAACCAACATCTTTTTTCTAAGTTTGACCCTCTCTTTGTCCTTTCAATTTCAGTACTTAAACTCATCAATCCTTTCATTTATGTAATAGGCCTGCATTTAAGATGAGCATTTGCCACAAATTAAAGGTATCTTATAGTATCATACATATTATTATAAAACATGATCTAGTTAAGGAGTTATCGATACTTTAAGTGCAAAATTATGATATAAAACCTTGATAAAAATGCACTTTTAAGTACTAATCACACCCCCTAACCAACTTATTACTAGTCCCTAGTAATCAAAGCGTTAAAATAGAAAAAAACAATTTTCAAATTCCACAAAGCAAGGCATTCATCATTCAACTTCCATTAATCTATCCAGATAAACAAACTCTCATTAAATTTATATATCTGCTCAATACCTCTTAAACAAGATATTAATAAACCTTTCTTTTGTGGTCAAAATATCAACATATAGTTATGGGGCTTTACTTGGAAGAAAACAATATTATGTTTTAATGTTTAAGGTTAACTTTCTTGGGTTGAGATTTTTTTCTTTTTTTTTAATATATACATATAACTTAAAACACAATGCATCTTTAACCCATGTAACGAGCTTTCGACTAATGATTCCTAGACCAGTTGGTCTTAGGGCATTAGGTGTCGAGACACCCCTACGAGCTTAGTAACTCGGGTTGCAGATACTGATACGTAGATAGTGCAATGTTTGATTCCCTTAAGTTTTTCTCCTTAACCCATGTAACAAGCTTTGGGCCAATAGCTCCCAAGTCAGTTGACTTTAGGGTATTAGGTGTTAAAAAACCCCTTCGGGCTTAATTACTTAGGTTAAGGAGGCTACAAAACCAAATTTATCTACGTTTTTATTATCATCATTTTTTTTTGTTTTTTTCAAATTATATACCATTCATTTCCCTTAGTTGTTACCTTTAACAAAAGAACATAAATAATGTAATAATTCAATGTGCAACCCTCAATCATATGTTAAAGTGTGTGTGTGTGAAAATAAAGGCTTACGAATACTTGTTAAATGAGTATATGAGCAGAATTAAGTGATAACAATGCGAGAGTTTGTAAACCTGAATATTTCAAGAAGTATTCTAATAGACCTTGCTAAGAATGTTTACTAAGATACGTCTCAAGAGTCACTTTAACAAAAGAACTCCTTTACTCTGTCATACTAGTAACAACAGTTTTGCACATGCTTTATGAAATAGAAAACACAGTTAGTTAATTTTTTTTTGTTAACTACTACCCTTTCCCCCCAACCAAAATGAGACATTATCTTCAATGTCCTAAGGTAGAAAGATAGAGTATAGAAGACATCACCTGAAATAGCGAATACTGACAAACCTGAAACACACTTAAATAGATATAAGAAACAACAAAACACAATAATAAAACTAAAAGACACAAAGTTTTTACAAACGAAGGCTCAAATCCAATCTAAACTTTTTTACGGCTTTCCTTAGTTGACCAATTTATGTGACTCATGGCGGGATCAATTACAGGGATGAAAGATTGTAGTTGGTTAATCAATTGTTCAGCAGTAGCAGCAAAGATTATGATATGTCGTGCCAAAGATGTTAGAAAATTCTGTTCCACGGCATGATCAAGAAAAGACAACAAATTATCATAAAAACCATTAACATTTAGCAAACCTATAGGTTTATGGTGAATGTGAAGTTGGGCCCATGAGGAAATATGAAAGATCTCTTCCAATGTGCCCAGACCACCTGGTAAGGCAATGAAGGCGTCAACATGGTTAAACATTGCATTCATTCGATCAAACATTGTGGAGACCTGTAGTTCCTCTCCAATTGTTTTCCCAATGATGTCCTCTTTTACTAAAGCTTTGAGGACGACCCCCAAAACTTGACTACCTCTTAAAAATACAGCTATTGACATACCCCCCATTAACCCAAGGTTGCCTTCCCCATATTAAATGAATCTTTCTCTCAGCTAGTACCTAACCAAGATGATTTGCTGATTCTAAAAATGCTATTTCCTTCCCAGGACTGGATCCACCAAAAACACAAATATTTTTTGATGTGATAACTTGAGGGACCTGCCATCTCTACACACTTCTATTTCTGTCTAATGTAAGGGTTGAGTAGAAATGAGGGGAAAGAAGAGAAGATTTTATAGATGAGAAATTAAAAATACAATCATATCACCTATATGTAGGCCAGCTGGAGTCTCACACACACTTTCTCTCTCTTTATGTATTTATTTATTTACTTATTTTGAAAAAAACATGCGTATGTATAGGCAGTTGTGATTATGGCTCACATCTTCCCTTGGTTTTACATTCAAGAACGGCTTAAACGCCCTTTATGGGTTGGGGATAGGCTTCCCATCCAATTTTCTTAAAAACCGGCAAATAGGGTCTTTTTTAGTCAGATTCCCAAGACTATGTCGAGCATGTTCTTTACAGAATTGTGACCATAAATCATGAATTGCACGATGCACATATCCACTAGGATGCGTCTCAAGACTCAATAAAAGATTATCTAAAGACCTCTTACTCAAGCCATCCTTAATGAATTGTATTTTATCTTTACAGTTTACAGATACCATTCCTAAAGAACGACATGTTGCATTACAAGTCCATCTGGCACATCTGTGACAGACTTTCAGTCGTTTTGCACGATATTTCTTTGTAAAAGTGCTTTTACCTGTTCCAGGCATGTGTAAAATGAAAGAATTGGAGGACTCACCTAATAATCGGACCTTTGCTTCAATCAGCCAGTGAATATCTTCAGGAATTCCATGATTCATTAACAACCTCAATCTTGCACATCTAGCATGGTAAATTTTTGTAATCGTATTCTGAGGCAGAGCAGGAAAATATTTTTTCAATTTTTCAAGAGTGATGTCCATTTTCAAATGAGAATTGGAGAAGAGATTCAAAGAAGTGAGAAAGAGCAAAGAATTGCACAAATATGTACACAGATATCAGTTATTATGGGAAACTGAAAGAACCGACTTAAGTCACGGAGTACCATTATCCGCCATTTCACCGGGGTGAGAAAGACTAGCAAAATGAATCACAAAACAATACAAGAAAACAAATTAATCTTTATATACAGGATCCCTCAATTCAATAGAGTCATTTTCAACTAAAAAATTATCAAAGTAAACTTTCAAACGATGTCCATTTACCTTGAAAACATTGTCATTCTTTGGATTCTTGATATCAGAGGCCCCATATAGATACACATGTTTCACAATAAAAGGACCGCTCTATCTTGATCTTAGTTTTCCAGGAAATAAATGGAGTCGAGAATTATAAAGCAAGACTTTTTTACCAACATTGAATGTTTTTCTCAGTATTTTCTTGTCATGAAACTCTTTGATTCTTGCTTTATGAATTTTTGAATTTTCATATGCATCATTTCTTATTTCCTCAAGCTCATTTATTTGTAATTTTCGCAGCTGACTAGCATCATCAAGGTTTGAATTGAAAGCTTTAATAGCCCAATAAGCTTTATGTTCAAGTTCCATAGGCAAGTCAAAAAGGTTTTTCATAGACTAGTCTATAAGGTGACATACCTAATAATGTTTTATAAGCAGTTCGATAAGCCCAAAGTGCATCATTAAGTCTTAAAGACCAGTCTTTCCTATTAGGATTCACTGTTTTCTCCAAGATCTATTTGATCTCCCTATTAGCAAGCTCTACCTGTCCACTTGTCTAAGGGTGATAAGGGGTGGCAACTTTGTGTGTGATTCCATATTTCTTAATTAAGGACTCAAATGACTTGTTACAGAAATGTATTCCACCATCACTTATCATAGCTCGAGGGATTCCATATCGACTCAAAATATTTTCTTTCAAAAACTTTATCACTATTTTGTGATCATTGTTTCGACTTGGAATTGCCTCTATCCATTTTGAAACATAATCTACTGCGACTAATATGTACAAGAAACCAAATGATGGAGGAAATGGACCCATGAAATCTATACCCCAACAGTCAAAGATCTCAATGACAATAATAGGATTTAAAGGCATCATGTGACATTTTAAAATAGATCCCAACTTTTGATAATTTTCACAAGTCTTGTAGAATGCATGTGAGTCTTTGAACATAGTGGGCCAGTAAAATCCACATTGTAAGATTTTTACAGTTGTCTTTCTTGATGAGAAATGGCCCCCACATGCCTCAGAATGACAAAATTTAATGACACTACGTACCTAATTGTCAGGAATGCATCTTCGAAATATTTGATCTAGACAATATTTGAATAAATAAGGGTCATCCCAATAAAAGTTCTTCACTTCATTCAAGAACTTTCTTTTATCTTAGGTACTCCAATGAGCTGGCAATTGTCCATAAAGTGACATTTTTCCCAATTCAGTACAAGATTCTTCTCTTCACACCTGCTCAAAATATTTTCTAAGTTAGTCAAACAATCATCAAATGAATCACCAAAAACAAAAAAATCATTCATAAAAATCTTAAGAAAACGTTCAATCATATCACTGAATATACTAAGAATGCATCTTTGATACATGGCTGGAGCATTACATAATCTAAAAGGCATCCTTCGATATGCAAAAGTACCAAATGGACATGTGAAAGTAGTTTTTTCTTGATCTTCCAATGCAATTTCAATTTGGTTATAACCTGAATAGCCATCTAAGAAACAATAAAATTCATGACCTGCAACTCTTTCTAGGATTTGATCCATGAAAGGTAAAGGAAAATGATCTTTTCTAGTTATTGAATTAAGTTTTCTATAGTCAATGCACATGCGCCAACCAGTAATAGTCCTAGTTGGAATTAACTCATTTTTCTCATTTATTATCACAGTGACTCCAGACTTCTTGGGTATAACTTGGGTAGGACTTACCCATTTGCTGTCAGAAATAGAATAAATGATTCCATTATCTAGAAGCTTAATGACTTTATTTTTCACTACTTCTTTCATATTAGGATTAACTCTTCGTTGCATTTCTCTAGAGGGTTTAGCATTTTCCTCCAAATAAATCATGTGTGTGCAAATCAATGGACTAATTCCTTTTATATCAGCTATGGTCCATCCTAATGCATTTTTATGCATTTTCAGAGTTTGTAATAACTTACCTTTTTGATGTGCATTAAGTTTGGAAGAGATTATTACCGAAAAAGTTTCATTTTCTCCCAAAAATAAGTATTTGAGATTGAATGGTAATGGCTTCAAATCAGGATTTGGTGGTTGAACATTTGAAAGTAAGGACTTAATTGATCGTGGTGGCAATTCCTCAATTTGTGGTCTCCAATTACTTGCCTTTAATTCTTCCTGAAAATAGACCATTTGTAAATCATCAGATTCATCAATCTCAGTTTCACTGGAAGTGATTTGAAATTGATCATGAACTAATTTTTCAGTAAAGTCCACTTCTTGTAAATCATTATCATCTCCAGGTTGCTTGTAAATGTTGAAAATATTCATCTTCAATGTTACGTTTTCAAAAGATAGCTTCATCAGTCCATTCCTACAATTAATCAATGCATTAGAAGTTGCAAGAAATGGACACCCTAAAATAACAGGAAATGAATTACATGCTTCAACAGGTCAGGTTGTGTGTCTAAGACAATAAAATCCACAAGATAAATGAATTTATCGACTTGTACTAACACATCTTCAACTATTCCTCTAGGCACTTTTACAGATCTATCGGCAAGTAAAAGAGTTACAGAAATTGGTTTTAACTCACCTAGATTGAGACTTTGAAAAACTGAATATGGAAGTAAATTCACACTAGCTCCAAGATCAAGTAAGGCTCTTTCAATTTTATGTTCTCCAATAAAGTAAGAAATTATAGGACAACCAGAGTCTTTATATTTCAAAGCATTATTGTTCTGAAGAATGGCACTTACTTGTTCGGCTAAAAAGGCTTTCTTTTTCACATTCAGTTTTCTCTTCATAGTGCACAGATCTTTTAAAAATTTAGCATAAGAAGGAACATGTTTAATAGCATCCAGCAAAGGTATATTGATCCTTACCTGTTTGAAAGTTTTAAAGATTTCAGAGTTGTAATTGACTTTCCTTTGTTTGGTTATGGCATGAGGAAATGGAAGTGCTGGCGGAGAATCAGTCTTTTCTTTGCAATGATCAGATTCAACCCTTTCCTTACCCTCAGAGATTGACTCATCATCATTCTTACAAGGTTCAAGAATGGGTTTTTAATAACCTTACCACTGCGAAGAGTGATGACTGATTTGACTTGATCCATGTGTTGGCTTCTAGAACTACTTGCATTTGTATTGTATTGCCCCTTAGAATTTTGTTGTGGTTGAGATGGAAACTTACCTTTCTTTTGGAAACTGAGAGCAGATGTGAATTTTGCAAGAGTATCTTTAAAATCTGTCATGCTTTAAGCAAGTTGATTCTTGATCGCCTCTTGCTTTCCATAAATGCATGCAATGTTTCCTCAAGATTTTTTCTATGAGGGGGAGCATAAGGGGGTGCATATCCATGAGAATTTTAGAAATTATGGTGTGCTTGAAACGATGGTTGTGAAGTTTGTGCATTATTGTTTTTGCTCTTCCAACTGAAATTTGGGTGATTTCTCCAACCAGGGTTAATGTTTGCGAATATGGGTTATGATTGGGCCTTTGGAAACTGTTTAAAGCATGGGCTTATTCATGGAGACATTCCTTAAAAGA
>Ga0325402_1001925_pt1 | contig 17742 bp, 15 predicted proteins | sample PopdelMetagenome_22_FD_207212 | JGI IMG/M metagenome (GOLD analysis project Ga0325402, IMG submission 207212) | Populus deltoides microbial communities from Bellville, Georgia, United States - Xylem-PdKOR-R3 | ecosystem: Host-associated > Plants > Phyllosphere > Stem > Wood/Secondary xylem... | reverse complement strand
TCATGTTAGGCTTATTGTTTTTCTATAGAAGGAATGCTCATCATTATCTATAGTGATATATTAGTCATGGATATAGGTTCCCGTGCACCTGCATAGACACTTATGCATGCACGCAGTGGGCTCACACCATAGTTCAAACATGGGAAGTAAAAAATTGAAGTGGAAAAGGGTTGGAAAGTTTGTATTAAAACTATTTCCCATTTCTGTTTAAATGAGGTGCTCTGAATATTTTCCAGAACCTGTGCTTACTGAGTGCTTGGCACAGGTGGTAATGGCAATGAGAACCAAAGGTGGGGATCAAGCTGTATTTCAATCCTTGCACCGTGCTCGTGAGCTGTATTTGAACAGGCTGCAAGAGAACACTGCTGTTGATCAACTGGCATCTTTGTTTGCTGAATGTGCAATTGCTGAAGCCCAGCCTTTACAAGCTGAACAAACTCCACTTAATGTAGGTGCCTCATCATGTTCAGCTGAATCCGATGTTCATGTACACTCAATACTTGCCGAAACTGGCAGGACACAAATTGTGTTGGATGCATTCTCGGATGGGAGCAGTTTCATCTGCCTACAATGTGGTGGCCTTGTAAGTAATCATCGCAAAGACGAGCATTATGCATACTGGTGTGGCAAACCCTGAAGCACATGAACGTGGAATGAGTTTTTGCTCCGTGATGCAGTGCTTCTCAACATGCTCGATTAGGATGCTACTTTCCTATATCTGCTGCATTGAACTGCACCTTGCTTTTGAGTCTTCAGCATTTCATCTTCTTATACGCCTGATGTGGTCATTGCCAACCAAAACTTTAAATGCTTGACTTGGGATATAGAGGTCCAGTTTTGGTTTAAAATTGGAGTGGATTGAAAAGAAAGGCACCCTTGTAAAACTTGTTATAGAAAGCTTTTACTATTTAGTGGTTAAATCATCAACTTAAATGACAACGATGACATGTATCAACAGTGTATCCTGTATGTGTATTTTTGAAGGCAGTTAGGCCTTAATTTCTGGTGATCGTTCTTATTGTCTCTGTCTCTGGGAGTATGTGCTCAGATCCTGCACTAGGGAGTCCTCTGGCGGGAAAAAAAATAAAAATCCCTCAGCAGTACTCTAGTCCCTCCTCCATCTTTCACAATGAGCTTATTCCAGATATAGTTTTTAGTTTCAAACAGTGTTCAAAAAACAGTTTTCTATGTAAGCTAACGTTTCGGAACGCGGCTGTGGCTGTGTTCTTAAAAAATTTGAATTTTTTTTTTTGTTAAAATTTAATATGGTTTGTATGTTTTGGATCGTTTTAATGTACTGATGTCAAAAATAATTTTTAAAAAATGAAAAATATTATTGGCATGTATTTTAGTACGAAAAGTTATTTGAAAAGTATCCATATCCATATTGCCAAACATGCTCTAAGCAAGCATGTTGGTTAATGACTATTGTAACGAGTTCGATCCAGGTTTTTAATGTATCATTTAAGTTGATATTGTATCATTTAAGTTGATATTGGAGCGAAGTTGAAGAAAAGAGGCCAAGCATGAAGATGTGAAGAACAAGGTTAGTTTGAAGAAATTTCTACAGTCATTAGTCGATGAAAAGCTGGTTCCACTGGGTTTGGAAACGTAATTTGCAGTACAAGTCTTCTATTATGAAAGAAGAGGATGGATTGCTATGTCGTGGAAACCCCCACAGAACATAAGAGCTCTAAACGAGGTCATTTTACCAGTGCTACTCCTTTCAGCCCTGATCCAAATAAGAGGTTACCAAACCAAAGAAACCAAGAAACCATGCATTGCACTGAATTAGGAGCCGCCGAATACACCAACCAAAGGCATGCATGATTACATGATCTTGGGCTGAAGTGAGTTAACCTAGATTAAAAAAAAAAAACTCTTGAAATGATGTTATTTTGATAAATTAAAAAAACCAAATTTTTCCGGGTCTTGTAACAATGGGTACATGTGTTCACTTGCCTTGGGTATCAACCTTTTACCTGAGAACTAAATGCCTCGTATGAAAGAACTGGATCCTTGTTAATGTTTACTTGTTGAAATTTTACAGCAGTTTCAATCACTTATTTACTGCGATTCCTAACACGTCCATGGTCAAGGATAGCAGGGAGTATCATACAGAGTTCATAACTAGATATAATTACGGTATTGTATTGATCCCAACAGCAGTACGTGTATGCAGTATGATCCCTACTCTTTCAACAAAACCACTCTTATTCTTGGATACAGTCACAGCCAAAAAGTACAATAAATTCTCTAAACAACTTTTTTTTGCTGTCTAGTGACAGAAAACACTACAGCCTTCAATCCCTTTCAACAGAATCAATATTGCTTATACACAATAAACATTGGAACATGTTTAGCTAGAACTTACATACAATCACTAAAAAAAAACAAAAAAACCTTTGTTATACATTTCTGTGACTTCTGGAGAGGGATTTCTTCCCTTGAAAGAGTTGTTATTGCAGAATATATACCAAAACATTAGAGACACCTGGAGCAAGATGTTCTTTTACTGTCATCTTGCAACTCACACCATCACAGGTATCAGCACTTCTTGTAGTAAATATTTGGGGTCAACAATCGGCCGCATCAACACTGCTTTACAAGATGCATCAAATGTGGTGACCACAGCAAAAAAAGAAATTTCCAAGATTAAAAACCTATTGCTTTTCAAAATCAGCTCATCCACGCGAGCTATAAGCAGATCTCTTCAACAGCCACTCCCAGATCACTGCATGATGTAAAAGGGCATATTCACAATCCATAAAACTTGGCCTTGCTACCCTAAAGCTATCCTGTCATTTTCACAGGACTAATTTAACCAACAAGGCATATCTTTTTCTATCAGCTGTTGTTTTCCAATAAGAAATCTCCATTAATGTAGCTACCATATGTGAAAAGATGCTTTGAGCAAGAATACATGGAAGGCAAGTAGATTCAAGTATTCACAAATCTACTTTTATAAAGAAAATCGCAACAGTAGAATCAAGTGGCGTCATTGCACAAAAGAATTACCTCCACGCGTCCATAGGTGCTTTCTGTGCTGTGTTAGGATCATACTTATAGGTCAAAGATGAGTATCAGGCAAGAATAATCTGGTGACGACATGACATCATACTTTACGTGGCAGAGCAGCCTGTGGACGAGCCTTTGCCCTCATAACCATTACATCACTGTGCCTGATCAATTCTGACAGTCTCCATGGTTTCTGCCACTTCCATTTGAATTGTAAAAGCCACTGGTGATGACTTCTCTTCCACCTCCATAACTTCCCGCCTTGCCCTACAGCTGCTAATTTTCTCATTGACAACTGCCCAAGTGGCACCATCTGCACCAACAATAAAACCCACTCTCTTAGCCAAGCAACAATGCAGATCCATGCTTACAATGGAAGAAGCAGAAGCAAACTAACCTTTCTGGTCTGATCTATAAATGCGGCTGACTCTTTGACTGAACCATTAGCAACTCCTGGCGTATATTTTAGCTGTTTCTGTGCCGGCACAGACACTGGAGACAGTGGACCACTCATGTCATCATTGAAATGTTTCAGTGAATTGTGGGAGTTCCTCTGTTCTTGGTCAGCCTGTAGAATTGAAAGCCGTCACAGTTAATAATAATAATAATAGTTAAATGTACTTCTTTTTGGTTCAAGGATAAGGAAACCATGGTACGCTCATGAGTCATTATAGCTTCATAGCTCTATAGAAGAATACACAAGTATATGAGCCCAAACTTCTACTCTTGAATTGGAATTCCATTTCCTTGGTTCCATATTTTCTATTCTGTGCAAATTATTGTTCAGAACGAAATAAGAGATTAGTTCTATGAGATTTCGAGCCAAAGCATGCAGGGGGCTGACTTATAAGAAGCACCTAGAAGATTCATGTTCTTGCAATCTTCATCATTCATGTGAAGTCTATACTCTATTGAATGCCATGCCATGCCTACATTACAAATCCTTTACCAGACAAGGGTAAATTTCAAAGCTAGATTTTTCCTACGAAGTCAATAAAATTAACACTAATATTACTGGGCCATCATAGTATGTTAAACATATAAGCTAGAGCATATCGATTTAACTCTAGTTCTGTGCTTGCCTTAAAATATGGTCTAATATGTTCAGTTGTATTCTCAGGGTTTCTAAAAGCTGTTATTTGATGCATGGAAAGAATAATAATTTTACTAAGTGACATAATCTTACAGAGGCTGCTGTAGCCAAAGCCACGGCAAGTGCTTGCTCTCTCAATTTTAGCTCCTTTTCAGCTTCTTTTCTTTGTGATTCACTTTGTCGCAATAGACCTACAAGTTCTTTGAATTGCTCCTTCATTTCTTTTATTTCCATTTCCTTCTCCCATAGTTGACACCTGTCAAGAACACGCAACTAGGTCAGCATAACTTTTACCAATCATCATAATTAAAAAACATTTAAACTGCCTCCAACTTGTGTGAATTTGCATGAAGCATGTTTTGTGTTGATGGAAGACAATGTATGCATACTGTCCATATATTTGTGCTTCCTATATGTTTGGCAATAAAATAACCACAGGGAGAAATTTGCTAGTTTCAATATTATTTAAATATCCATAGTTCAAAGAGAGCACCTGGCATCTCCCAGAGAATTAAACATATACTGAAGCAAATTCTTCGCATCTCCCATGGAACGAAGCTGATTCCAACGTCCACGGTTTGTAAATGCACGCTCTCGCTCCTCTGCTTCTGAAAGTTGTGAAGCCATTGCAACAAGAGAATTAGACGATATGCTCAACATGTTTTCAAGTGATGATTTTCTGGCCATTCTCGCATTTGGTGACATGGAAGAAGCCCTGACAAGAAGGAAAGACACATTAAGATATATCATGTTGATTTGAACTATTGCTATTCTACCAGCTTGATGCTGCCTTATTTATTAATCACTGGCAACGGAAAAGTTGGAAAAATTGAATAAACTATTTTTACATAGCTTATACCTTGCAAATCCGTTCTTTCCTCGTGGAGGACTCAATCCTTTTGAAGCAAAGTCATCTACTTGCTTCAACACAGCCAACTCTTCTGCCAGTGCAGCTCGCCTGTAGATTGCAGCATAATTAAAACAAAATTACGACAGTAGGTTGTACAACAGATGGGAATTACCAAATATTGAATTAAGTGCGTACACTTGGCTTTGCTTCTCATATTCAAAGCGAACTTCATGCACATTTACCATGACCTCCAGCTCATGATCAAGCCAACGTTGCAAGGATTTCTCATTGCTCTGCAGATGCAAACTTAAATTCAATGTAAAAGCATTAAGAATAACTGGACAAACATAACATGTGAAGAGGAAGTCAAGACAATTACCTGACCATTTGCTCCATTTCCATTGGAGATAGCTGCATGACGGTAACACCATTAGTAATGGGATTTACAAAAGGAAACACTGTGTAAACACCCCATGCTTGCAATAATGAAAATAGATCTACCAGCTGAAGAATCTACCATTGGCTGCATAAGCCATGGTCATAAAAAAGAAATATTCATTTTTTATGCTTTATATTGGAGAAGTTATTGTTTACCAAATAATATTGGGTTCAAGATCACAAGCCTTGATTAAGGACACAATGCTAAAAGTAACAAGCATACCTGAGTTGTCTCGTGCAGAAGATTTTCGAGCTTCAAGCAGCTCTTTTAACCTCTTGGTAGCCATTGCAGCCTCTTCTGTCTTTCTTTGAAGAACCTGAAGTAAAGAAACTCATTATGATACAGATAATTTATGTGGCACCGACAGAAACAAGAAACCAATGACGGTGTATGCAGTTACTTTCACTCATACTGACAGCAACAACAAGCGGTGCTGGTGACAGCTAAAAGAACTAGATAATATTTACAAGGCAGAAAATATACCAAATACTAGTGAAATAATCCAGAATCAAGAATTTATCTCATAGAACAATATGATCCATTAGAAAAAAAAGCATAACAAACCATATGGGGATGGGAAATTGGAGCTTTATAGAATTAAAGTTTTTCCTCCACATAATGAATAAAGTTCTTTGAAAGGCACAGTGTGTATTAATTGATAATGTTGCTTGAACTCACCATTTTCTGGCGCTGGTTTATAGCTTGTAGCTTATGCCTTTCATATTCATTTCTTCTCCCTTCTTTCCGTAACTGCACAAGCAAATGCATTATCAACAGGGGGAATTGAGATGAACATGCAGGTTATCTTGGCATCATTGTTTATAACAATCAATCCAAGTTTATCTTGGCAACATAGTTTCATAAGATGATGCAATCTCATAAACAAATGAGAAATTTTTATGAAGTTTCAATTATATTTTCCTTTTGCATCACATCCCAGAAGTAGGCATAACTCAAATAGAAAGAGCAGAAGAATGGGCGGAATAGAGATTTTCAGATAATCGAGCGAACAAAAAAGAAAAGTACCTGCAGCAGTTCCTTTTCCCGAGAGGCCTTCCACTGTCGGAATTGTTCTGCCTCTTGTTTGATCCTGTGTTGCAACTGAACCTGTACTCTCAAACACGTAAGAAATAAAAGAGATGTTAGTAACCTGTATAGTATAAATACACAATAAACAGCTAAAATATGCATGATGTTGCAAGATAATTTACCTTTTGTGCCTTTATATATTGAATTTCATCTTGTAATCGCTTTGCTGCTTCATCACTTTTTTGTTTTTGCTTTAAAAGCTGAACTTGGTTCTCTTGTTTCTTCTTAAGATCCATAATCTGGCAGCATAGATTGTGAAGATTGTTTAAACTTTTACTGTTGTTATGACAATCTTCCTCAGAAAGAAAATTACACGAATTTGTATATAAAATGATCACCTGTGCCTCAAGAGTTTTTAATTTCTGGGCATGGATATCTTGCAATTTTTGCCCGTCAGAGCTAGCAGAAAGATTTTCAATTTCAGCCAGCAGGCGATCCCTCTCTCGCTGAAGTAAATAAGAAATGGTAAATAAATAGAAAAATTCCTCTCTTACTCTTAAAGAATAAGCTATGGAAATTTGTTGAGTTATTTCCCACCTGCACGGCTCTTTTTTCATCCTCCAATTCCATGATTTTCTTGCCAAAGTGTTGCTTGAGAGCTGCAGTGTCAGCCCCTCCAAAAAGTTTCATCTCTGACTGCTCAGAGTAAAGAAAAAAAATCATATACAAGATCAGGTTACTTGTATTATTCAAGAATGCCGGTTAGCAGATGCATTACATGCAAAATATGAAGCAGACCACTTAAAAGACACTTATGAACAATGATGATTCTATCTCCAAATGAAGTGCTTTAATAGAAAGAAACGTGCAAAATGAAAAATGGATTACCAAACCAACACATCTATGAATAACGATGACAATATTGTTAAATGGAGTATTTTAATAGAAACAACAGCCAATTTGAGTATGTCTAGGAGGAACCACACTTTATAAATTTGAAATGTACAAGTAAATTTCTCCAGCTTCGGAGATTTCTGCCTCTACTTGATCCAGTCAAAATCACCTTACATGATTTCCCCTAGTTTTACAAGTTCCAGTAAATTTAAGTAACAAGTACTTTAAATTTCTCTATAGAATTTCAGCCATGTCTGATGAAAATAAGCAGAAAAACTCATTCAGCAGTATGATTATAGAATTTTGGGTAAAAAATGCATGGTCTGGAAATTATACGCATTACTACTTTTATACATTTAAAAGATATACCTCTTTCTCCTCCAAACGTCTGTTCAATTCATGCAATTCTTTGTCCATGGTATTCTGCAAAAGCGTGTGCTCCCACTCTTTTGCTACTTCTTCATCAATTTCCCTGGAGTCTCCTGCTAAAAGATGGAAATATTAATGTATTTAACACTGCTACAACTGATACAAACCTTTTGTTTCTGGTAAAATAAAAGAAGAAAGGAAAGTGTAAAAAAAGAAAGTTAAAGAGGCAGTGAAATAATTGCAACAACTGGAAAAAATAAAGGAAATCCAAGTGAGTAACTGATGATCTAGAAGAGCTTACCAGGAATAGTTTCACCCATTTGATAATCTGGTGACTCTATACTATGCAAGCTCCTTTTAAGCCCATCAGTTTTCACAGAACAGATACTGCCATCCTGAAAGGTGAAGTTCGATATTCATGCTCCGTATATATAGAAAGGTGAGAAAAATCATTCAAGTCCAAAATAGAGGAGTATCCATCACAAACTTGAGCGTCTGTTTCACGTTGCTCTACAGTGGTGCATCTGCTGCGGTATTCATGAAGTTCACGACAAAGGTCCTCATTGGCAGCTTCAAGCCAAGCAATCCTTTCCTTGAGAACCTACATGAACGGTTATTAGGAAACTCACACAAAACTATTCCAGAATAGATTGTATCCAAAGAAAGGGCCAATCGATCCTTTCTTTAAACACATACATGATTCAGAAGTTTATTATCGTGATTGACATAACATGTCAGATATAAGTTTACATAATCTAATACCTGAATTTCATCTGATGAACATCCTCCTCCACGGGCAAAAAGTTCTGCTTGCAAATACTCAAGCTGTTGGCGCATCTTTAGCATCTCACTGGACATTGGATCTCTATTAACCTATTAAACAAACAAAGACAAAAAAGTTTCATTCACAATGCTTCATAAGAGCACTGAATCTTTAGCTGCGTGTGGAAAAGAAATAGAAAAGAAGAGAGTTATTCTGAAAAGCTTACAACAGGCTTATTTTGGATATTGCGGGCACGATTTGCATACTTTAGGGTGTTGAGGGTTTCCTCAGCATTGATATCAGCTGGACTAATGCAAGCTATATAAGGCAACCATTTAAATGTTAGAGAAACATTAAAAAATCCCAAGGGAAGACGAATAACAAAGCTTTGAAGGAAAATAGAACAGAGGAATTAGGCTTTGGATGGGTACCTATCATAACAGTTCTGCTGTTACCACCAAGCGAATCCTGTTAAAATATACAACTCTTAGCAACATAAATTTAGGAAGCATCGGAATAAAATGAAAAGAGTAGAAGGAAAAAAGTCATCCAAGGTCATCCTTAACCATCTCATACATTATAACTTCTTAAGAGCTTATAATCAGTGCCAATCAATCTGTCCGGCCAATTTCAAATTGACTAACTTATAGGAAAACAGTTATGTATTGTGTCTGGGACGGAAAATAAAGTCAATAGAGTCCAACATTTTACATATTCAAGTGCATATTTTGTATGTCCTTCTCAACTAAGTAATTATTTATTATTCAAAGTAGTCATTCAAATGCTATATGTTACTCATTTGGTGGCTGGCAGGAAACTAATCATATGAAAAAATTGGCTTGATTATTTTCACAAAAAAATCCCTGTTAAAAGCTCGCATTGTTCACTCTCAAGTGTCTCATACCTGCAGAAGCCGAGTCAATTTACTGTCTCGATATGGAACATGAACACCTTCTTTTCGCTTTTTCTCATCACCAAGTGCACTGATAACGTTTCCAAGTGCAAGAAGGCCCTTGTTGATGTGAACTCCTGTATAAAAGATAAAGCTGTTTAAACACCTTACAGCAAAATTCACATGAATTAAGCAATAAGATATGTCACCAACCTTCCTTGAAACGCATGCCATCAGAACCAGTCCTCTTGGCTCTCTCAGATCCAGCAAGATCTACTAAATGCAACTTTGCACACAGATACTCTTCATTCATACTGTCGTTTGGATTGCTATCGCCAGGGAAAACTGGATTGAGCTTACGCATTTGCTCTAAGGTGATGGTGAAGATGGCATGTGAACGACTAGATAAAAAAATAAAAAAATCATTTGTTACTAAGCTACTGGTGTTTACTTCAGCTTCAAAGGTAAGGATTAACTAGCAAAGTCTTCAAACAAGTTTGATAAAACAGAATTACAAACTGAAAAGTTTATAAGCTCGTGCATATGATATTCAACAACAATACTGAACTCTATAGTATGCATATCAATCTGAACAGATCATTATCACAAGTCTTTTCCATAAGTTGTAGTTAGCAAAGCCATGAGCACGTAACGGTACTTTGATGTAGGGAAACGAATACCTGCAGATACTGATAGAAAGATCAGTAATCTACCTCGATTGATTGTTCATATTTGTGCTCCCTGTTGCCCTGCACAATGATCCTTGTTCTAGGCAAGCAGCCATTTCTTTAAATGTACAAACACTAACTTCTGTCGATCCTGCTAGTGTTATGACACCATTTGAAGTCTCACGAATTTGTATTGGTGGTTTCCCTGGGAGATTTACTTTACCTGTGTGCCCATTTGCAGTATCTGATTTGTTCAAAGTCGTAGGATCCAGCAAATCTCTTACTTCTTCTTTCAGAATCTTTCACACCAAAATCTCTCTGTTAGATACTCGCCACAAGTTCCCAAAATTTGTTGAGAAAAATACATATACTAGAAACTAGAGTTACTTTCCAAACTACTGAAGGAGTATACATGTAACTCACACAGCACTTCCAGTCAAAAGTTATTGGATTTAGACGAAAGATAAAGCCTTAACATTATCTTCAAACAAATCACTAGCAGATGAGGGAGCAGACTAATCATTCAACATAATATTTTAGAACTAGACCAGCTATCTATGAATTTATACGGGCAGTTTTCTAATGGACATTCTATCAACATCAACTGCAAAAGCAATTCATTAGATGATGTGGACACCGCAACAGATGTTTGTTATAAAAGACGAGTTTTCCTATCTTTCTACAAGCCAGAAATGTGATATGCAATTGATGTTTGCATTGAACATGATATTTCGAGAGATATGTCATAGGTCAAAGATGGACAGAGAGAGAGCAAGAGGGTGTAACAAAAAGCATAATTCATGATGGCCCCTTAGAGTGGAAGGAGAGAAGAAATGCTTCAACAAACCTCAATGAAAGAAACGTGAAGTTGGAATTCGGTTTGATGTTTTAAAGTTTCAATCTTTCTGAATAGAACATTCATGACTTGAGGAATAACTCCCATCTGGAAACCATCTTTGAAGCCAGTTCCCATTGTATATGTCTTGCCAGATCCCGTCTGCAACAGATTGAAAAGTAAATATGAGGAAAGAAAACTACATAATATCCTTGAGCAGATTTTCCATGGAAAATAAAGGTTTACCTGACCATAAGCAAGAACAGTCGCATTATATCCTTGGAATAAACCATCAACTAATGGGGCAATACAATCTTCAAACATAGCAGATGAAGGAGTGCCACTACTCCCATAGACATGATCAAAGGTAAATGAATGTGTGCCTATTTGTACCTGCAACATACTCACAATCAGCTACCCAAGATATCCAGTCTTTTGAGGTGTCTAGAAAGCAGAGGTTAAAGAAACTAAAAAGGTTTGATAACTATATCACGCAAATGCATCTACAACATCACGTGGAGAAAAGGAATAAAGGGAAAAAAGCACCTATATTATCCATTAAATATCAGATGATAACCAACACAAAAATGAATGCAATTCTGATGTCATTATATTTTCTCATCATTGAAAGTTTTGAACATGTCAAATTGAATGGCCAATAGAAAGCGCAACTTTGAATATGAGTTCGAGACAAGTCTTCATGACAGATATAGCACTAACTGTACAAAGTTCTTTTTCTGTTTTCAGTTTGGAAATCAAATAAAAAACTGGATTTCAGGACTGGTAAAAATCTTTAACCTAATGATAGAGAAACTATGGCTAGGTCTTGCATTAGAATTACATGATACTGAAGTTGATTGAAAAAAGAAAGCTGAGCACACCTTCTGCAGATTGAGAAATTATCAACCAGAATAAGAAAGATTGAACTAATGAAGCAGGAAGGCCACCTTATTACTGCCATCACCTTTATATAAAAAGAAAAGGAAAAGGAGACCGATTCTGCAATAAGCTAAAAATTAATCCCTTAGCAGTTTCTATCTTTCACAATAAACTTAATCTCACAACTTTCAGTCAGTTTAATCAATCTGATATTGTATAAAACTCCTTAGTAGTTACTGTCTTTCACCATAAACTCAACCTCACAGCTTTCAGCCTGTTTTAGTCAATCTGATTTTACATAAAAATTCCATAGAAAGTTACTGTCTTTCACAATAAACTCAATCTCATAAATCTCAGCCCTTTTAGTTGTACAAGTAAAATCCAATTCTAAAAGAAAAGAAATCTATAAAAAATTCAGATTTTTACAAGAATTTCCCAAAAAGGAAAACACAAAACTGGGATTAAACAATTCTATAATTGGGAATGTTAACAGTACATTTTGTACCAAAAATTAAGATAAAATCATAAATTGTTTTGTCAATTGAGCAAGATTTGATTTCCCAATCATGAAAATGTCAGGCAATGACTTACTTCTGATCCAAACTCAGATTGTGATAGGTAGCAGCAGCACACTATTCCAAGTCAAACATGCAAGACTTCCAGATTTCCAATATTAGAAAAATTACAGTAAAGCATAGGAATAATCTTCTTCCATTACCAACAAACATCCACTAAGACCCAGATCTCGAAACTCTAAAATTCCCACAAAAAGAATAGAAAGAAGAAAGAAAAAGGCACCCCATTAGAGTCGCCAAACCAACCAACCTTAATTGGCTCTTCGTTTTTCACTTTCTACTCAATCACTCACTCTCATACACATTGTGGGGTGGTAAAATTGTACGTACCTGAGGCTTTCCAGACACGACAGTGACACAATCTTTACAACCTTGAGCTCGCTCATCGGCGATGAGTGGTCTTATATGAACAGCAACTTTGACACAACAATCCTCTCCTCCGTTTGTAGCAGGAGAGGCAGGACTAGGCGAAGGAGGAGCTTCCATCAAGAAGTTAGAAAAAAACAAGAAGAAAAGAAGAAAAGGGAGTCACAGATTTTAGTTTTTAGCTAGAGGGTTTTTTTTTTTACAAAGGTTATTATGTGTGTGAAAAGATCAAAGAAAAACAGTTCTCATTGTCTGAGAAATTGGAGAATTTGATGACAAGAAAGTGATACAACAACAACAACAACAGTAAAGAACAGAAGCTGGTGGAGAGGACTGTGTTTCAGCGTAGATAGTCTAGTTTGGTTAGAGAGAGGGAGAGAGAGAAGGGGTAGTTGGGGAAATAGCGGCAAAAGGGTGGCATATTAGAAGGAGTGGTAGCTAGTACAAGTGGAAGAGGTAACTGCAAAGACAACAACCACTATCATTTTCCTTTGCCTTCACTACATACACATCCCTCACCAGCCCTGACGGTTGCGGTGGTAAGTCTTTCATGACACTCTTTCCTTTTTTGCCCTCTAAAACCCAACGGCTCTCTCTTTCTCACCTTCCTTCTTCATGTTCTTGCCCTCTCCGTTTCTCATTCCGTTATTACCGTTTTACCCCTCTTGAACTCTCTTTCATAGTTATTAAATAAACTAGCCCATCAGGAAATTCAGTATTTAGAGTCTAATCCGAGTCGGTTTTTTAATTCAACAGTGAAAGATATTATCCACTCACTCGGTGATATTGATTTAGTCGATATGATCAAAACTACTCGAAAAAAAAAGTTATATTTGTTAAAAATAATTAATCCTAGTTACCCGAATAACGTTTTAGTTAACCCGATAATCTAAAATTCAAACTCTTTTTTAAATCAATCTCTAAATCGAATGCGAGAACTACACTGTCAATGTGTCCACTTGGAAAAACATGCTTCAATGTATTTACAAAAAAGAGAAGAAAGTCCTTCATTTTGGATCCAAAACGAGAGCATAAATACCTGAAGGTGGCCTAAAAATAAAATTTATTTGCATTAATAAGAGGCCATTAAGAGCACGTATTATGATGTTTATGATTCATGATTGTCCCCGGGATAAGGTAGAGGAAAAGGGCCAACCCAGCACACTACCCACGTGATGTCGAATCATAATACGATTGTGGAGAGGTGTTCTCGACACGAGGGCGATGTGCTTTGCATATGGACCCGTGCATGGAGGTCACATTTGGGGCTTCATTTTTATTTTTATTTTTATTTTTTTCTAATGGGTTAATCTTGATTGCTGTAATTAGCCAGCTAAGTAATAAATAAACTTACTTTATAGTCATGATTGAGATTTGTTATTTATAATGGTGGGAGTGGTGGATATAAAGAAGAAAAGATAGTTATTAATCCAGTACGGAGAATTCAGGATTCAAAACCTGGTTTGATTGGGATCTTTACTGAGCTTATATGGTTAAACCCGATTGGTTTTATTAGATTTTCAATAATTCAACTCATATGATGATACATGATCAAAACTTGACTGGAAGAATGTCATGTGAAAAAATATTATTATTTTAATAAAAGTAATTTAATCAAGTTAGTTTAATGATTTATGAATATTTAAACTCTTTATGAAAATGTGAAAATCAGAGTTTGATTCGAGTTGAATTTTTAATTATATCGTCTTATATATTAATTTGATAAATGAAATAATTTAATCAAATTTTTAATGATTTAGTTGATCTAATTAAATTAAATTTAAATATAAATAATTTAATGTCGTGTAAAAAACAACTAATATTTTAATAAAAATAATTAATTCAAGTTAACTTAAAATTTATTTGGTAGTGTGATGAAGTGTGGCTGAAATTATATTTTTTCTTGATCTTATTTTTGAAAGTGTTTAGATAATTAATACATACCATAATTTTGCTCGAGTTTTACTAAAAGTTATTTCCTAAAACCTTTGCTATAAAAAAATTATAATTTATAATTTTTTATAAATTTATTTTTTTAAACCACCACAGAAAAAAAAAAAAAACACAATACAACCAAAGACACACTTGTTATCCATGAATGAACCGGATTGGACATATTTATGTTCCGTTTCTTGGGTCGGGTCACAGGCATGAAAGGAACTAGTGGCAGTAGTAAAAGGGAGAGGACAGGAAAGGGAGACCCACATATCAGACACAACCAGCTGGTGGTCTCCCAAACCTCACATGGCCTTTCTAGTATTAGTTTTTCTATATAATCTTAGGTGGAGCCTACTTCTTTCCCTCTCTGGTCAGAAACTGGATTCTGGTCCCTTGTTCTTACAGATTTTGTGGCTGTTAATTAATTCATCTTTGGAATTTCTCAACTTTAGAGGATGATCCTTCCTTATTGTGTGCGCACTCTCTAACATGCCAGACCAGCTCAGCTTTCCTATGTTAAATCAACTCAGCACCCCCAACACCAATAACATAGAACGTTGTCTTCCAGTCACCTCCATTCCAGTTCGCTGGGCTTTTTATTGACTAAGAATCCTCTTTCATCATTGATTATTTACTCTTTTCTTCTTTTAATTATCGAACAATCCAGGAATCAAGACAGTGTGTTGAGTTTATTTATTAGCAAGTTGGACTCGTTCAGATCTGGGATATAACCTAAGCCGGCCCTAAACTAAGAAGGTGTTTAAAATCAACCCGATGTTAATTCGGTTTGACTTAAAAATCGCAAAAGGATACTATTTTAGTTTAAAAAACAATCTTAAAATAACATTGTTTTAAATTGATTGAGGCTAACCTATTTAAGTGAGTGTTTGAAGTGCAGTAACTTCTTTTGTTTTTAAGTGTGTTTTATAAATGTGTTTCACTTTAAACTACATTAAATTAATATTTTTTTAGTATTTGTTTTTGAATAACTTTAATATATTGATGTAAAAAATAAAATAAATTTAAAATATAATTACTTTAATGTATTTTTAAATAAAAAATACTTTTAAAAAACATCTACACACACAATACCAAACACTCATTAACTAGTAACTTGAGCCTTGGATTGCATCATAGGTTGAGCGGAGTTTAAAGGTTTTGGTTGGAAAGTTAATGTATCCCTCAATTTCGGTGAGATATAAGGCCAGTAGTAATGTTTTCAACCATCCATTTCACTTTAATTTCGGATGTCTTTATTTGCAGGTTCTCACATCAACCTCTGCAATTAAGGTGTTCTCTCTGCCGAATTATGCAGGGAATACTTGACCAGCCAATCGTGTAGCCGGTGCAGTCTATTTCTGGGACGGGTTTTAATTGAGCAGCCCAGCTAACTCTTATTACATGATGATACAAGTTACTGGCCGAGCAAGAAATTGTGGTTGTTCGGTGGTTGAATTGTTAAAAGGTAGCAGGAAAAAATAAAGATTCAAATTAGATGAACAAGTTCAATCAATGGCGTTGAAGCTTGGAGACGAGGACGACTATGCATTTTTCATGTATCTATAGTGACTAGTATGTACAGAGACCTTCCATACTATGTAACATTTTGATCATAGAGGACATGAGATATTTAACAAAAAATACTAACAAAATATAAAAATAAAATATAAATCCAAATACCCTATAATTCAACCATTGAAAAAAAAAAAGAAATTCTAAGGGATGTAAATTAAAACTTTGCATAGATAAGAATAATAGATATTTACCGTATTATAAAAGAGAGATGAGCATGAAAAAATAGGGAACATTACACATTATCTCATCAAAAAGTGATAATAATTATCTCTTTTATTAAAAAACATAATTTTTATATCTAGCCTCGTCAAAGTGATAAGAATTTTTTTATTAAAAGATTACTCTTTTAATTCCTTGCCATGTTTCTCTCCCATCCTGGTGTCTATTTATTTATATATATACTTTGTAAATATTTAGGCATTATTTGGGAAAATTTAATTTTTTTTTTGCTAAAAATTAATTTTTTTTATATGTTTTGGATCGTTTTGATGAACTAATATCAAAGATAATTTTTTTAAAATAAAAAAATATTATTTTAATACATTTCAATAAAAAAACATTTTAAAAAATAATTACAACCACACTACCAAACAGACACACAGTATACCTAATCTTTGTATCATAAGATTTCTCCCATGTATAACTGGGTCCAGTGAGCATTAATTTTCATCTCTTGACTTCGTATTACTTTTTTTTTTTAAAAGAAACCCTAGCTAGAGTATTGCATCTGGGGTTTAAGATCTAAATCACTGGAGCATACCAATTATAATCATGGTGATCTCTACTCGAGATCCATACATATTCATAAAATAATGCATATATAGGAGGTTGAAAGGCTCTTCTTACCATATCATGGAGCGTGCCTCACCTTTTCAAGTGGGTCACAGCGGAAGCATCATTTCACATTTTTATTTTCCTCTCTCTTGGCAATAACTAGCAAAAACTAACATACCGATTCTAGAAAAAAATCCCGAAACATCAAAATCTAGACATACATTTTTCATCTAAAAGGTAAGTAAAAACAATTAAATGAGACCATTTTTGGTGCTCTGATGCATTTCTATCCATGTGTGGGTAGACTGCAAGTTAAGCAAACTGGTGCGTACACATCAATTTCTTTCTGCACTTGTCTTGGCTGCTTTATTCCTTTATTAACAAGGAAGAAACATGGTGAAATTGAGAGGGAAAAAGGCTGATGCAAAGATCCGAACCCTAAGTTTCCTTTTCCTAACCTAACTCTCCTCCATTCACTGGATTTTCCCTATCTGACCGTTGGCTCAGATGCAGACCAAACAACAACTATATTGTAGAAGGACCCACTAGATTGGATTAAGTTTGTCGTGGCAATTTAGTTTGTGTTTAGAGATACTTAGTTACTTTTAATCTCCCACAATGGAATCAATCTTACCGACCTGAAAAGAGTTTGAACCCTAAAGTTAATCACTTTAATGTCCTATTGCAATGAATAATTTACTTTTTGACTATGTAGATGGAACTGGCTCCTCGTTTTGTTGTTTTATGCATCATTTGTTTTGGGGTTTTGTTATGCTTGATTTGCT
>Ga0325402_1001923_pt1 | contig 17743 bp, 7 predicted proteins | sample PopdelMetagenome_22_FD_207212 | JGI IMG/M metagenome (GOLD analysis project Ga0325402, IMG submission 207212) | Populus deltoides microbial communities from Bellville, Georgia, United States - Xylem-PdKOR-R3 | ecosystem: Host-associated > Plants > Phyllosphere > Stem > Wood/Secondary xylem... | reverse complement strand
TAAGTAAATGAAATTGATTCTTCGTTCAACGAAAACAGAGTTCATAATCTGGACAAAGCATTTCCAGAAGCAGCTAACAGTCTTGCTGCAGTCCAGAATCCAGATTAGAATGTTGCATTTAAAGGAATAAATTATACTGAAAACGTCAAGATTAGAATTCAAGAAACAAAGAACAAGAAAACCTCTTTGAACAGCTGACCTACCCATTAGGGTTACTGTAATACTGAACATATATAGCTGTGCTCTGGTATCAATCTAAATGGTTTGCAATATTTAGTAGAAGATATTATTAGTGCTTGGATGCTCGACACATACACCACTTAACATTTAACATTGTGGTCAAGCTGTCTTTCTCAAGATTTTTTAATCTTTTTTAAAAGCTTAGAATTAGTAGTTTTTATAGTATTTTTTTTATCAAAAATTTAAAAAAATATTTTAATATATTTAAAAAAAAACGACGTATACCATATTTATGTGAATCACAATCTCTTGATTTAACCAGACCAACCCTAATGTCATGTAGGGGCAGAATTCTTACTGTAGCATGAATTCCATGATTGCAATTTTCACCAACCTCGGCAATTATCAATTAGATGGCATGCAGTATATGATTTAGAATTACTCATGATAGACCGTCAACTTTCAACAGAAGGAAAACAAAAGCTTGAAATGACAGTAATCTTGGAGAAAATATTTCTAGAATGTAATAATTCTCCCACTGCCAACATGACTAGATAAATGCTTCATCATCCAATCCCAGGGTGAAAGGTAGCATTTTTTCCTGACAGCAAGAAAATCTCAAACGCTGAAGAACACCAATCTGACTCATAAAGTGTACTGCTGGGGGCATATCATCAAAGGATACTTGAGGCATCAGCATTGACTAGTTGCTGCCCTTTTGCGAGAATGACAACACAAGATCATCATGAGGGATAGAAGAATCCATGCCCCACAATATCTTGGTCTGTTCGAAACGAATCTTCTACAGAATCAGCGTACGAAAATTATCTTAACATTTAGAAATGTAATAAATAAACGAAAGAGCATGCCTCACGGCTCAACCACATCCAAGTACTCTCTAGTCCAAATACAGACATGATCCTTAATGACTAGAAGAGAAATTGTGATTGGTGCGTACAAAATTGCTAAAATGCTGATTGGTTATGATAAAAAAAAAGGGTCGGTTTATTCTTAGTTTTTTAGCTATGGTTTTTCTTTTCTTTAAATTCACAGCAATAGCATGGTCCATGGCCTATAAATACATTTACATCATATCCTATCCAGCTTATACAAGCCACAAGTGTATTATCAATTCAGAAAGCTAGCCCGCTTCTCTATATGGCTTGAACACGCTTACAACTAGAATCACAAGTAAAGAAAAAATTGATCCAATCACATACACAAACAAATGCTTATCATCATTGAGTGTAGGGTTGTACAAATCTCATTCACACAACAGGCATTTCCCTCTGTATATTCCCCTCACACTCTTCCTTTCAACGACTTAAATGTTCCAGTTACAATTGCCTTATTCCGAATTTTCTCTCTTTATTCAAAGATTCCGCGAAGAAAAGCAATAAAAGAGTTGCTTTACGTACGGCCACCTCAGGACCAGCCAGCCAAGGCCAGGTGGAGTGTTTTCTTCCCCACAAAGTTGTGGATTCCTGGTTCTGTAGGCCGTCGATGATAAAAGGCCACAAGCCCCTTCTTGAACTAAACAATAATACGCAACACTAGTTGTCTCAACTCTCTGGAACTCGCTTAACTATTTGTTAGCAAAGTTTACAGTACTCTTGATCAGTGATAGTTGATGAAGACACAGTCCATGGTAATAAAACGTCTTCAACTAGTAGGGAAGGACCGCTGGCAGAGGAAAATTAGTCTTGGTAGGGGAGAGGAATCCACAGATATTGGTCCAATTGGGATGGAATTGATGACGTGGATCTCCAATATCAGCAAGGTGTATCTCTAATCCCTTTTTCTTCGTACAGATTCCCATACAGTTGCTCACGTTATTTTCAACTAATCATCACCGACAGCCCCACTAGTGTGTGGCCAGAATCCTATGATCATGACTCCTTAAAATTAACTCCGGGGCCTTCCTCATTCATTTCAACCGCTTCAAGACTTGATGCATTGTTATCCAAGAAACAACACTAATCAACAGTTTAACTAGGAAAGCTAATTAAACGCACAGCATGACGTCTGGTGAGAACGAATTCTACCAGGAAAACAGTTTGCTATAGGTATGAAGTTCTATGTTTCATATTTTGATAGACCGATGATTCTATCACCAGAGTCTCATGAGTATTTGAAGGAACCATATGCACTGTGCCATTCATTGACTACCCAAGTTTTTCTAATCTTGTCTTCTGTTCCTTTCCAATTCCTGGATGTTTAAGACTAATCTTATTGATTTCAGCATACATAGACTTGTAGGTTGGGGCTTCTCTAGCCAACTTGCAACCTAGAGCCAGAATCACACCGCCAGCCTCACAATTCTGATTCTTCCTCGAAACCTAACCTTTTATTCCAAACAGATATTTAGTTTCCCCCGAGAAGTTGTGTCCTTTTCTTGATTGAGAACTCTATGACTAAGCAGATATTCTTAGACTATTGTTACAGTAACATCTAACATGACTTCAGAAACCTAACAAGACTCATAATTCTATGGCTCTGACAGTCACATCGTATATCAAGCCGATAATCTAATCACTAAATGTATGGCTTGTAAATATTGATTGTAAGTTGACAAGACAATTAATTGAGAGTTGCTGTATATATCAAATTAAGGGATGAAAATAGAATGGTCATAAGATGTACAAGCACTTGAAGATAAGGGCTTGCCTGTTGATTTTCTGAAAACCTCCAAATGAATGGTAATATCATTGCATCATGATGGAAACTTTTTTAGCAAATGAGCTAATTATCTTCAATCAATCCATCACAGTATCAAACAACATGAAAAACCTTGTGGATAAGATAAGTTTCTCTAATACAATCACTCGAATTTTCGTTAAATGTTCCTAAGATGAATAAAGGGCCGCTGACAAGAGTCAAATAGCCCCGCTGAGGCGCAAGGCTCCCAACATCTTGGCCAGCAAAAAGATTCTGCAACATTGTTGCCTTTCGGTTGCCCTTTACTGACCAGATATCTGTTCAAAATATTGCAAGAGATGTTCATCATTGACAAATTCAAAGGTGAAACAGGCACATATATATATATGGGCCAGCATAGATAAAAAGCATTTGTTCACCATCAAAGAAGTAAACCCTGTACGTAATCAGTTATCCTTTAACAAGAGGGATAACTTTAGAAACAATTAGGGCTGTAAACGAGAGTCGGATTTGGATCGGATTAAAATATATAAATCGTATTTGATTTATTTAATAAATGGATAAGATTTTTATGAATTTGAATCATTTTTTTGTCCAATTATCGATCCAGATCCAGAATTTGAATATTCATAGACTCTATCATTCATTTAAAAAAAATAAAATATTTGTTGTATTCAAAATCTTGCTTTAAATGTAAATATCAGATTCGAGTAGAGATTAGATCAAATGGCGGGCCAACAATATCTACTCCAAAATAGGATAAAATTAAGCAAGTGGGCCGATTCTGAAACCAATCTTTGTGACTCCAGCACACCATCCTGAGGTAACAACAAAGCAGAGAAGCCATATATTGATCATAACCTTGTTATATATGATGGTATAGAAGCTTGTATTATTCTTATAATACTTTGAACCTGTTTGGAGCCTGAAAGGACTAATATCTTCCATAGTTGCATCAGCGCCTGATGCCCCCTTTTTCACGTTTTACTGTGCCTTTCCGGTAACTTCTCCATAAACACTTCAATATCAATATTACTGACCGGCGCCGGCATTATTTTCTTCTGACCTTATAAAGCATCTGTTAATCATGTTTTGTTTTCACAAATGTTGATGATTTCATAATGAAAATCAACAAATTAATATTCACTAGAGTAAATTGTGATAAGATGGGCTAATTAGGAGTACCATAAACACTTATTGATGGGACTGGTAAGATGTTGTTCATTGAACATTAATCAAAGTAGGCTAGAAAACATTTCAATATCCAAGAAGGGAAGAAAAGGTTTGATAGCACACTTCGTTAGCCAGTTAAGTGTCTGAAACATTCTTGATAATTAAAACAACAGTCCCAAAGAGAAAACCCAACATTCTGAAGGGAGGGTCCCAAAAGCTATGAAAAGGTAGGTAACATATGCTGAACTTCTATCCCAGAAAAGAACATATAATATAATCATTGTACGGAATCAGGAAGCCAGCTAGTTTTGCTTGGAATGTTGTTGAGGACCTAGTACGCCTGTAAGATAATCTCAATGATAATGAAACAGAACATGAAGGATTTTTTGCTGCAAAAAATCCTTTCTGAAAGGAAAAAAAAAAACACGGGGTTGTGGTGCACACGTGAAGGTTAAAATTATAAGGTCTGGTTATGGTTTTAGCTTGGACCACCTAAATGATCAGAGCCCTCTGTGCAGTTGAAGCAGAGAAAAAAACAGCAAAGGAGTAATAATCTGCATAAAATCTCAACAAGTGCAGAATCCTATACCCAGGGATTTCTACTTCGTTGTTTTTACCAATGAAATTTATCTTTGAAGGTTCTAACTCAATACAATTTCTTACATGGAGTTGGTCCGGTTGTTGAAAGCTCGATCACCGTACGTGCCAAGAGTGTCAGGGTTGCAGCTTTTAAGGCACTACTTAAAAAGGCATCCCAAGCTTTAGCTCTCCTGAAGTTGCTGTAATGGAAACGGGGGTATTTCGGAGGCAATATGCCATTCTAGAAGTTTGATATGGCTTCCCTGCCGACCACTCATTTTATGTATCAAAAAACACTTGATAAAGTTACCCTGTGTCCCGAGGAGATAAGAAAGTTAACTGAACTAAGCCAAGTGAATGTTGACGGAACTAAGTTAATTTACAAATATGGGAAGGATTGGTTCTATTTGTTTTGGTAATTACTGGTGTTTGCTTTTTTTAGTATATGAATTTAAGACAGATAAGGATTTAGGCCGGTTTAAGTTATTAAAACTATAGAAAATATAAACTGTGTTGTTAATTAAGTGAAGATACTGATTCTCCTACATTGTTGTTCTGATTCTTATTTTGTGGTTCCTAAGGAGACAAATCATTAAAAATTCTACTGCATTTGCTAGATTTCTTTTCCACCCTACCCCACCTCATCACCCCCTCCGCTCCACCTCTGCCTATAAAGACCAGGCACTGCCACCTCTATTGCACATATCTTCTCCTTGACTTGAAATCTCTTATCTTTACCTTCACCACCCTTCTCATCAATCATCCTTTGCCCTCGCAGCAAGCCTCTCCATAACCATACACCAACCTTCCATAGTCTCTTTCTCTCTTTATTTACTTGTCTAGCGAATTTCTCACAGCAAAACACCATTCAAACAAATGGCATCAAGCTCAATGTCCTCTCGCGGTTCGGGCTCGTGGACTGTTCAGCAGAACAAAGCCTTTGAAAGGGCTTTGGCTGTGTATGACAGAGACACGCCCGATCGCTGGTACAATGTAGCCAGGGCGGTCGGTGGAAAAACCGCAGAAGAAGTGAAAAGGCACTATGAACGGCTTGTGGAGGATGTGAAGCATATTGAGTCGGGCCATGTTCCCTTCCCTAATTACAGGACTACCGGGGCAAATGGCCACGCAAGAGGTATAGCAGTTATAAGTCTCACTCCTTCACCTAAATAATAACCAAGATAAAATCACAGTCACACATGCATATTTAGCTACCTAACTATATGGTCACTTACAAGACTTGACTTTATAGCTAACCATATCATGCCACAATTAAAGGTAGCTGAATCTAATCAAGTGGGGTGTCATGGAGTCACTGCTACTGGCTAACTCTGTAACTTTACATGGATTTTCCCAACTCTTTTTCTGTGGTGTGCTTTACAGACGGGATTGTTTAGTTTATTTATTTCTTGAGAGCCACATATTGACTCTCAAATGGAAAAAACTGTGCATCTAGCCATCTACAATCCAAACTAAAATCCAAGCTCCCATCAACAAGAATATGCCCTCATGAAGAGTACTGACTTTAAATGGTCCAAATTACATGCAGAGAGTTTAGTCCTATGAGAAAATAATAGGTTACGTATTGTGGAAAATTATTGCAGATTAATTTTTTAATGTCCTTTTTTTTTTTACCCCACAAGTGCTTTTCACGTGGCTTCAATGAATAGTGATCTTGACAGCTAAATTATGAATTTAACAAGCAAATATATAGCTTTCAAACTTAAGAAGTTGCAGTTTAGCGGTATTTCTCTTTCAGGAGTTTCAGCCACAGCAAAACATAATTTCTGAACCAAAAAAAAAAAAAAAGCAAAAGAACAAACAAATGAATAATAATAATAATAACTGATGACAAATATGTTGATCTTTTTTCCCCCCCGACATGCAGGATGAGAAATATGAAGCTCCAGTAGTGAGCTAGCTCTGTGCGCTTCATGTATGATGATCAGCAGCAATAAAGATTCACCGCTTTATGCTGCTACTTTTCCCATCAGGGCCTCACTCATCAGCTAGCTCTATTTTTCATATATTAGTTAACTTGAAAAACTGGTTTTGATTGAAGGATCAAAATCAGTGATTCTACTCTAGTATTCTTTTTCCCTTTCTTTTATATATTATTCCAGTTCTCATCTATTTTATGTTCTTGTCGTGCTGCTAATATAAGCACATAATTAATGTATCAAGGAAGGCATCCTGAATCTTTTTATGATTCTAATCCCTTTCGGATGCTCCTAAGTTTCCAAGCAATGAAATGTATTTATTCTGTGTTATTACCGTGAGTGTTTTTTCATGATCAGTGCTTGCATTTACTCTTCTTGCACTATAACGCAACATGGAGTTTAACTATATGGACGAAAGATTGAGATCTAAATTGACTGAATATAGGATCTAATGGCCCTAACTCTAATTCTTGCATAATTGGAGGACTCAGTATAAAACCAACCAATAAAATAAAGATAATACGAGAATGAGAGCCGTGGACTTGTCGTGTCAAGAGGGCTGGAGCACATAGAGAAGAGGGTAGCAAATGAAGAGGCGGTAAATTTACCTACTTTAAAAAATGCTTTGCATCTTTTCATGTTTTGATATTACCTAGCCCCTAGCAATTAAAAAAACAGCTGCTTTAATAGATAACGGAGAGACATGTCAAGGGCATTAGAAGTTGAAGAGACCAATAATAATAATAATTAAAAAAATGCTGATTTTGTGGGAATATAAATATAAAAATGTCTTGGCAAGACTCCCACTAGTATATATTCGTGATTTTCAGCGTGGTAGTATATATTTGCAGAATTTATCCAGATTGATATCGGATTCTGCTGCCTGGTCGGAATATAGAAAAATCAACATGATGTAGATTATGGCATGTACCTTTAGAATTGGCTGGCTAGACTGGGAATCCGATGCCTGCTAAGATAGTTAATCAGATGAAGAACAAGAAGAAATGATTATAAATTGCTGTCAGGATCGATGTGTACACTTATTAGCGACAAATTATTTTAAGGTAATCGCCGTATTGGCTCGTTAAACTCTGGATCTTTCTAGCTAGTTATACAGTACCATTGTTATTAAGCATTGAGAACATGATTAATTAACTATTAATTTAATCTTGCAAGAAGCAGTCCGGCTCGATAAAAATAAGGCAACTGTGTGCTCGATATATGCAGCACTTGCTGTTTTTACTCATATAATGCCAAACAAGTTCTAGATTTAGTTTTACTGCTTCAAGAAATGATTCTAAGCCAAGTCTCGAAGATGATTTGCCATGTTTTTAGGCCTAAGCTAAGACTTTAATTAGAAGGTTAATGGCAGGACTGTTTGCCATCTTTGGACAAGAATGAGCAATATCAAGGTTTGATGTTAGGTTGGTTCGTTCAACAACTTTCTCAGTGTGCCCAAGGCATTGTGTTTATATTTATATTGGGGTTTAAGAGTTTGTTTATTTTTATATTTTGAAAGTATTTTAAAAAAAAGTTGTATTTTTGTATTTTAAATTAATTTTTTTATATTTTCAAATCGTTTTGTTATGTTAATATTAAAAATAATATTTTAAAAAAAATATACTATTTTAATATATCTTTTAATAAAAAACACCTTTCCTATCTAAAATTCTAGTTTAATCCCAGTACTTTTGGAAAAGCAGCCCGGTTAGTAAATGGATTTTACTTTCGTCACTTGAGTTCAAGTCTTAAAACAAGATGCAAGAAACAAATTAATTTCTCATGAACACCTTATGCGTATATGTATAGATAGATATGCATATGTATGTATGCATGTATGTATACGACCTACTTAAAATTCTATCATAAAATAACTTATTAATGGTTCTGGGAGTTATTTTAGCTTGATATAGATTCATATATAGACCTGGTGGGTTAGGCCTTGGAAGTGACTATACTAATTGTGATGAGCCATTGGGGCGATAACACATGGTTTTGGATCAATTTTGACCAGATAAAAAATCATCAAGTTCATGGATTTTATGTTCAGTTCCTCGCTTCATGCCCAATAAAAAACCATCTGAAGATGGCTTCAAATTCGAGTTGGCACATGTTTGCTTGCTAATGGGATACTGACAAACAGAGAGAACCAGCCCCGCTACAGAAAAATGGAGCTAGGCCAGGCGTAGTCTTGCCAGAAAGAAGTTCCATTTATTGCAGAGTCCCATTACAGTACCTATACCTGCCTGGTACTTGTAAAAGTGAAGCCCGCAAGAACGTTGAGAGCCAAAGAATGGCTTTTGGATGGGCGATTTGTACGTGCTGGAAAGCTGATCGGCGAGCTTGCACACGGCTATTTATTTCTTCGGTTGGTGGTTTGCCAGATTAAATGTGAAGGTCCTCTATCTTCTCTTCATGAAAAGCCGGTGAATTGCCTGACCGTTGGTCATGTTGAGATGTCGTTACGCAAGACTCTGCCCAGAATTATAAATGAATCAGTAAAACTTTTAAAATTTAAATGTTATCATGCTCTCCGATTAAAATAAAAAAGTAAAAAAATATACTAATTTAAATATAAATTTAAAAAATTTAGAGAAAAAACAATAAAAAAAATCCTTAATTTAAAAAAATTAATTAGAAAAAAATTTAAAAGAACAAAAAAAAGTAAAGGCCAATCACTATTAGGTTTAGCAATCCAGGCTAGCTCGCCTGGCTCATTTGGAAGGGTCGCGTGATTGTGCCTTTAATTTTTTTTGTTCGTAACTTGTCGTCCACCCCAAATTATTTTGAAAAAAAATCAAATGACACGTCGTCTGATTTACCTATATTCCGACCACTTTAGTGGCTGGAAAATTAGGAATTAAGTTTTTTTATCTAAAAATTCATTTTCAATATGTTTTTGACCCAAAATACTTGTAAAACACCGTAGGAACCGTGATAAACCTATTTATGGTATCAAAAAACCACCCAAAAAACCAAAATCAACTCAGGCTCAAATATATTTTTCCATGACCTTAAAGGTAAAAAAATGTAGCCATTTGAACTTTCCTCGTCAAATGAAACCATTTGACAGTTTAGTGGCCTAAATTGGTGTCAATAACACTTTTCTCTCTCTATTACTGGAATCCGGGGATCTCTCTCTCTCATCTTTCAACCAGAGACTAAAAAATAAAATTTTGTATCGAAATTAAATTGGAAAAATATTGAGGTACTAAAATTATGTAATTTGCAAGATTTTTAAAGTATAAGGATCAAAGTATATCTTTTACGAAATTTATAGCATGTCATCCATGTTTGATGCCTTTTTCATTTCGGTCTCTCTTCTTTTAATCTCACTTTTTTATAAGTAATCAAAATTAAATATTCTTCAATTAGGACTAAATCACAAAAAAAAAAATTGAGAACCAAATTATAAAAAGAAAACATAAAATTTTGTATTGTTCATCCAATAATATATGAGGAGACGGGAAAAAAAAAACTCATTTGTTTTTAGAGTAATTCTTAACGTTACACCAAGGCCCAGAGTATTGAGAGCATGGCAATTTAAACGCGGACCCAACGACCACAAAACTAGACAGGAAACTTGCCAGTGCAATGCATCCTGCGGTGTGGATTTAAAAGACGATGACGAGCATCAGACACTTAGCAAAACCACACTCATTCCATTACTTTATGATACCAAAACTTGTTCAATTAGAAGACGAAGAAGAAAATTTTCAGTTGGCAGTTAGCAATCAATCGTTGAACATAAAAGTGGGAATCAAAGTTCTTGACATGTTTCGTCAAACAATCCCACAGTGCTCTTCCATGGATGCATGGATGAAGATAACTGTAACGACTAACGACGTATGACGAACAGTTCAAGGCCCTGTATAATTCAGGCCCCTCGTAATTCAATTTGGTTTCAGCCCAGCTCAAACATTATCGTACAAAAAAGGTGAAGGATTGATTGGGCTTCGCCCTTCCAGATTTTTGATTGGGCTGAGCCTCCCCGTTAAAAAGGTCTTATATTACTTCAGAGATAAAAACGACCACATTTTATATAATACACTATATATTTAACACTTTGCCACGGGTTATAATTTTTTTTTTAGTAAAAAGATCGGCTATATAGGATATTTTAATTTTTTTACATAAAAAATTCAAAATATAAATTAAAATATTTATGCAAAAATTTAATTAAATAAATTAATAGTCATTCATGCAAATAAACAAAAACAAATCATTAAAAATAACTAAAACATTAGAAAAATTAAGAAATAAATGTAAATCAAGATATTTAATCATATAAAATTAGATATTTATCCGATTGTTTTTATTAGACCTGTTTATTTAAATCAATAAAAATATAAACACAAGTGAAACTAATTGAATAAACTTACACTCTAAAACAATATTACACAAAGTTAAAACATATCAAAAAATTATTTAAATTTAATATTTTTTAATTTAAAAAAAATTTATCAGTGAAAAACGAAGAAAAAATATAGATTAATTAAAATAATATCTTCAAGAATCAAATATAAACAAAACAATTAAAAAAATAGTTTTGATTAAAAATGTGCTCAGAGAACTTGGATCATGGAAGTAGAATAAACTTATAAAAAAAAATCAAAGATAATTACAAAATTAGTTTTTTTTTTGAAATACTAACAACGGAAAAGAATCTAAATATTATAATTAAAAGAATGATATTTAAAATAGGCACACGGCGGAGTTTACAGATTCCTTTCCACTGTGTCAGCAGTGTAAAAGCCAGCTCGTCATCCACTCCTCCGCCTGTCCATTCAGTGTCTTGATGTCTCCCGATTGGTCTGTGCAGACCTTCCCCGGAATTTGGCAGTTTCTTTGCCTCTGGTATTTCCATCAAGACAATGTTTGGTAATATATGCTTTTTAAAATATATTTTTTTCGTTTGAAACTATATATATATATATATATATATATAAACTAATTTTTACCACAAGCGGTTTTCAACGAACCACTTCAATATCTTTATTTTATATAACAATTACTCCGGTCATTTTTGGAATCTCAATAACGGGGAGAGGCGTGATCGTCAATGGAAATCATAACACGTGGATTTCATTTATAGAAAAATATGGAAAATAACGGTGCTATAATTTGACCTTTCATGGTTTGATTGAGTCTCCATTTTCCATCCATGCCCTAAAATTGTAACAGAACAGTTCAATAATTGCTTACAATGCAGGCAGCAAATCCTCGTTTTTTGGATTTCTTCTGCGCTAATTGTTGGGTTGTGCATATATGTGCTACTATTTAATATATATGTAACAATGTATACGTGATATACTTGTATAGGGGTGGTTTATAAAATTATTACATTTTGTAATAATATATGTAGCTTTTTATAAGACCACGATAACTTGAAAAATAATTACAAAAATGATACAAATAAGACCACGATAACTTGAGTCTGCTAGTGAACCTACCAAGCTCACATCACCAATCCATTAGACAAAGATAACCCTACAAAAAGTAAATTAAAACAAATTATGCAACTCAATTCTTAATCAAACTATAGTTTAATGGTGAAATTTAAAAAAAATATAGAAAAAAAACATAATAAAACAATACGAGTCTACTTGGATTAACCCGTAAAACTCTCATTATGACATATAACCCAGTATTAAATGATAAAATTTTAAAAAAACCAACAATTCAAGAAAAAAAACTTGATTCAACCGAGTTAACTCATCAAATTCATAACACGGGTAATGAGATTAAGATGATCTCATGAAAAATAAATCATAATAAATAATAAAACATAATTCCTAATACACTTAGGAATAAAATTAAAAAAATATAAAAATATAGAATAAACTATTGCATAGAATAATATTATTTGAGGTGATGCAAAATAAAAAAATTTTTTTTTTAGTTTTTATTAATAATAATTAACTAATAATAATAAATAATAACTTTTTTATATGAAATTAAATTTGACTACTTCTAACTCGAAAGAAAAAGAAGAATGCCTTTTGTTTCTTCATTTTCACATCGTCGGCCAAAGTCAACTCTGTAAAAAGGCACCATCTTTGAACCGGCCCCCCCCCTCTCTTTCTCCCATTTGACCAAAATCATTACAGAAAAGAGAGTGGGGGGGGAAAGAAAAAAAAAAAAAAAAACAGATTCAGGAAATCAAAATACAGATTTCATGTATCATTATCAGCAAAATCTACGCAGTCTTTAATAATTGTTACTGGGTCTGGGCCGTTTTGCAGTTACATCGTTACCTAACAACCTTCATTTCTTTTTCTTTATTGCTTCTCCAGATCCGTATTGTAAACGGACATTCATTTCTTACACACCATAATAGTCGCCTGCTCTGTTTTTTAGTCTTATTTTCACCATTCAAGAAACCCAAAAGAACCTATCTTGAAAACTTAGAGAAGACAATATGAACAACCAACGGGAATCCGAATCCACCACTACCAATGGAGTCCAGATCCGACAATCAAGAAGACTGCCAGATTTCTTGCATAGTGTGAATCTTAAGCATGTCAAGCTCGGTTATCATTATTTGATAACTCATTTGTTGACTCTTTGTTTGGTCCCTTTAATGGCTTTTGTTATTTTTCAAGCTTTTCAATTGAACCCAAATGACATTCAACAACTTTGGCTTCATCTTCAGTATAATCTTGTTAGTGTCATTGTTTGTTCTGCTTTTCTTGTTTTTGGAGCCACGGTTTATATTATGACCAGGCCCAGATCCCTTTTTCTTGTTGATTATGCTTGTTACAAGCCTCCATCAAACTTACAAGTCAAATTTGAGCAATTCATGGAGCATTCAAGTCTGACTGGTGATTTTGATGATTCTTCGTTGGAGTTTCAAAGGAAGATTCTGGAAAGATCAGGTCTTGGTGAAGAAACTTATGTCCCTGAAGCTATGCATTATATTCCACCAAGACCGTCAATGGCAGCAGCTAGAGAAGAGGCACAGCAGGTGATGTTTGGTGCACTGGATGTTTTATTTGCAAATACTAATATCAAGCCTAAAGATATTGGTATTCTTGTTGTGAATTGTAGTTTGTTTAATCCTACACCCTCGTTATCTGCAATGATTGTTAACAAGTATAAATTGAGAGGGAATATTAGATCTTTTAATCTTGGGGGAATGGGGTGTAGTGCTGGGGTTATTGCTGTTGACCTTGCTAAAGATATGTTGCAAGTTCATAGGAATACTTATGCTGTTGTTGTAAGTACTGAGAACATTACACAGAATTGGTATTTTGGGAACAAGAAGTCGATGTTGATACCGAATTGCTTGTTTAGAGTCGGAGGTTCTGCTGTTTTGTTGTCAAATAAAGCTAAAGATAAGAGAAGAGCCAAGTATAAGCTTGTTCATGTGGTTAGAACTCATAAAGGAGCTGATGACAAGGCGTTCAAGTGTGTCTATCAGGAGCAGGATGATGCTGGGAAAACAGGGGTTTCTTTGTCAAAAGAGCTCATGGCAATTGCTGGTGGTGCACTTAAGACTAATATCACAACCTTGGGTCCTTTGGTTCTTCCCATCAGTGAGCAACTTCTGTTCTTTTCAACTTTAGTTGCTAAGAAATTGTTCAATGCAAAAGTGAAGCCGTACATCCCTGATTTTAAGCTTGCGTTCGATCATTTCTGCATTCATGCCGGGGGTAGAGCCGTGATTGATGAGCTTGAGAAGAATCTGCAGCTTTTGCCTATTCATGTTGAAGCTTCCAGGATGACTCTTCATCGGTTCGGTAACACTTCGTCAAGCTCAATTTGGTACGAGTTGGCTTACACTGAGGCAAAGGAAAGAGTACGGAGGGGGGACCGTATTTGGCAGATTGCTTTTGGCAGTGGTTTCAAGTGCAACAGTGCAATTTGGGAGGCTCTGAGGCATATTAAGCCATCTTCTAATAATCCATGGCAGGATTGCATTGACAGGTATCCAGTGCAGATAGTCATGTAGCTTGCCAACAACTTGGTTATAGATTCTTAATTTGGAGGAGTTACCTTGATAGACAGACAAGGGAATCACTCTACTATTTTTTGTTCTTTTTGTTAATTTATTGGGTCAGGTCATGTGTGAGGAATGTAGTCATAACATTATGGAGTCTTTTCTAGTGTTCTTGTACTTCGTCTTTTCTAGTGTTCTTGTACTTCAATGCTTTGATGGATTTTGTTCTGAATGTAGTCAAAACATTATGTAGTGTCTGGTTTGATTTAAAGGCATATAAAATCCTAACTTTAAATGAACTTGTTTATCTAGTTTTTTTTTCATCCCCCTTTTTTCTTAGAATTCAAGACCCATATTCAGAAGAATTGTAGCTTGCAACAAGATTTATACATACAATTCCATTCCGTCGATCTCATTTCTAGTTTCTCAAGCATAACCATAAGAATACAAGGTTGAGGGAACATACAGGGAGCTTCATTTGCTCATGGTCTCCTTATACTTGCTTTCAAACCTCACTTTCTGTGCAAATCTTATTGCCACCACGCAGTTCGAGTCTTCCGAACATTGCATAGCAAGCTTGACGTTTTGGATGTGAACTCTGTGGCGCCCGTGAAGACATGATCTCTAATACAGAATGAAATTTAGTTTCATCCTAGTATCGGTTGCTTCTTAAGTTTTTTTTTTTTTGTGGCTTGTTTCATGCCCCTCTATTTTCCTTAAAACAGAAAATTGCAATTCCAAATACGTGTACTTTAATTCTCTTCAATTATCTTTTTGAATTTATCATTTTCTCCCTTGTTAGGTAGTGTTACCAGACTTTCTCAGGCTGTTTGGTTTTTGGCTTTGAACTGGATGAAACCGCAATGTGTTTTCCCAGCACCGATGAGTTTTGATATAGTTTTCCCTTTCTTTCGTTATCTATCAGGATTCCACAGTGTTAATGATCTATGAAAGTCTTCGGTGCGTCTAATTCATAGATCTGTAGCACGGAACTATGCTTGAAACTTGAACTACAATTTTACAAGTTAGGTAACACTTACCACTGCGAACTTTCCTAGCTGTTTCTGAAAAGTGATGATTCATCATTCATGGAAGCATTTCTTTGTGTTTGATGTTGTTTTCTTACACATTTCACTATCTTGGACATCTTCCTAGCTTGGAGTGAAACGGATCAATGCACGTGTCATGCGCAATAACTAGTGAACTTTCCTAGCTTGATTGATTGATAGTTTTTCCATGACAAGTATTCCTATACATTGCAGAATCTTGGCTTCCCTTTATTAACGTACACGGTGGTCTGATATCCAAAATACTGGAGATTAATATTGGTTAAACAATTAACACCCTTTCCAAGTGGGAAATACAGAAAGCTCGGCAGGTTTCTTCAATCTGTGTTGGAGACAGTGAGCCTACTATTCTAGATTGACCAGGAAAGTTGGAATGCTTTCCTTCAAAAACTAACAAATTCCACAGTTAATCATAGTTGCGACCACTTGATTGCAATTCTTGAAAGAAGTAAGTCCAGGATGGTACTCACACCAATGTATAGGAACATAACATTCATCTTATAACAAGGGGTGATGCTTGAAAACAAATTAAATCAATATTGATGATGCCCCACTTTGCAAGTTTACTATCAAATCCAAAACTTTTGAAAGGAATACGAAACAGGTTTTTGATTTGCTCACGAGTCACTAGCAGCAGGCCATGTGAAGACTAATCTGTCACAATAGCACCTTGATGTGTCAGCTTTTACAATTTCTTTAACCAGTGACGCTATTTCAGAAGAAATTGAAAATGACAAGGGTAGATGATGAGAAATTTTTACTGTGAATGAGATATAGACAACAATAATAATAATAAAAATTCCTGAAAGGAACAAATCCTTGTGTAAGTTTCTGCGTTTTTCTAGTTAGAAATTTTGCGGACTACTGTTCTTCTCAAAGTGTACTGGAAGATAACTTTTATATGTTTTGGAACTAAATTTAACAAGTCTAAAAAATTATTAGAAACCTAAAAACTCATGGCTTCCGGCGATATATGTAATATATGTAAACTCAATTTCTATGAGTTTAGCTTTGAGGAAGATGCCAACCCTTCGTGGAGTCAGTCTAAAAAAAATATTGTACTTCTCATAGACTCGTTCTAGAGGAAGAACTCAGTCCTTATAGTTACTGACCAAATATATTTTAGATCTTATTTTTTTTTATGATATATAAAAAAAATCTTTTAAAATCCTATTATATTTTTATATTATTAATATTTTTATAAGAGATATTTATCACTCATTAATGTATTTATAAGGACAAAATGACCTTTTAGCTCCGCCACTACATAAAAAAAACAAGATTCATGAGTTATAAATATTTTATGAATCCTTCAAGAGTCAGGTTCACAATTTATATTCTCTAAATATTTATACTTTAATTCTCATAGCATTTATCATATAAAACCAAGAACAAACACTTTTATTTTTGGAATTTATAGCTCATTTTCTCATTTATTGCGGTCCCTTACTAAAAATTCATTAACTTTATCATTTGACGGTCCCTAAACCCCATGAAAAAAGAAATGTTTTGCAGGTTGTTGGGTTTTTATCACACTATTCTCCAATTGATGGACTTGATCTTTTTTAAAAGTAAGCAAAAAAACTGAAAAACCGAGAAAACCGAAAAAAATAACTAAAAAAACCGAACCGTGAAAAAAACCGATTAAAATTTTAAAAAAACAGATCGGTTCGGTTTGGTTGTATAAGCTTGAAACCGAAAAACCTGAACCAAACTAAAAAAAATTAAAAAAAAATTGAGTCAAACAAAAAACAAAGTCAAATTTAAAAAACAAAACCAAAACTACATAAAGAGGGCAGGTCAGTTGGTGGAATTGGAGGGCCCCCTGGCCTACAAGAGGACACTCAAGCAAATTCTTGCTTCTTTGTACGAAGATGGGAAGGAAAAATAGTGGAACTCTTCCTCTCAGGTTAAAAATTGATGACAATCCACTAGTGCAAAAACAAAATATGATGCCCATAGAATAACACAAAAGCAAGAAGAGATTTACGGGAATTCACGTATTTTGATTAATTTTATAAATTTTAAAATTAATAATTATATAAATTTTTAATAATTATCATATTAATAATCACATAATTTAAATTTTAAATAAAATTATTGAATCACCTACGGTACCACTAGCTAGAGGATTTTTTAGTGTAGGCGTGAAAAGAGAGAGAGAACTGGGTATTTTATTATTATTTTTTTCTGATCAATTATTT
>Ga0325402_1001922_pt1 | contig 17746 bp, 13 predicted proteins | sample PopdelMetagenome_22_FD_207212 | JGI IMG/M metagenome (GOLD analysis project Ga0325402, IMG submission 207212) | Populus deltoides microbial communities from Bellville, Georgia, United States - Xylem-PdKOR-R3 | ecosystem: Host-associated > Plants > Phyllosphere > Stem > Wood/Secondary xylem... | reverse complement strand
TTGGGCACAATGGGGCGCCGAAAGGCCTTGAATTTCCTCCGAAAATTGCAGATTGATTTTTGCCTATCTTGCCTATTTTTCTTGATCAGCTTTCTCCACATTGCCAGCTTTTATTTTATTTTTTTTTTGTTTTTATTTTTTAAAAAAGTGAATTTTGGGGAATAACCCAGAATTGGGTTATGACATCTGCGATCTGGGTTCCTTATTTAATAGAAAATTTATTAAAGAGGCTATTAGAGATTATGGTATTTCTTTTTGTCTCCTTGTTGAAACAAAGGTAACCAATTGCTCTTCTGCTTTAATTAACTTCTTATGGCCTAGGCATTGTATTAGATGGGTTTTAATTAATGCTATGAGTAAGTCTGGAGGTATGCTTTTAATGTGGGATGAGAGCATTTTTTTGGCAAAATCTATTAAATTCTCTAAATCTTGGATTTACATTGCGAATCGACATATTAAAAATGATATTGTTTTTGTTGTTATGGGTATTTATGCTCCTTATTTTGATTCTGAAAGAAGAATTGTTTGGAATGAACTTTCTAAGCTCCATTTTGCTTTTATAGAATATCATTGGTTTCTTTGTGGTGATTGTAATGAAACCCAAAATGCTTTAGATAAGAATAATGACTTCTATAACAAAAAAAGGTGCTTCTAATTTTCAAGAGTTTACTTAGTCTTATGCCTTGATAGAGTACCCCCCTTTTAACCATCAGTTCGCATGGTTTAGAGGGAACTCAATAAGTAAACTGGATAAATTATTTGCCTACCTACAATGTATGGATTTATTTCCTAGTTTGAGACTGATTAGACTCAGCAGAGGTATGTTAGATCATTGCCCCCTTCTTATTAGAGAAGACTTAGTGAATTTGGGAAGGAAGCCTTTTAAAAGTCTTGATTGTTGGCTGAAGCACCTGAATTTTCACGTTATTATTAGTGATTTTTGGAAAGATATTGAGAGAGATTGTCTAGGTAATTATTAGATTCTCAAAAAGCTGAATGCGTTGAAAGAAAAATTAAAATGCTGGAATAAGTTATCCTTTGGTAATAAAGAACAAGTTGTGAAAGACCTGCATGCTTCAATTAATCACCTTATGCATAAGGATGAATCTGTAGGTCTTAGATTTGAGGGGCAATGTAATCTCAGTACCTTGATTTCTAAGAGGTGGAAGGCTAATAGGACCTTGGAGTCTATCTGGAGATAGAAAGCTCGATTGAACTGGGTAACACTTGGGGATCGCAACACATGTTTCTTCCATATGTCAGCTAGGCTCCATAATAATAAGAATCACATCCAAAAGGTTATACAGAATGAGATTTGTCTTAAACTCCTAATGAGATTAAGGATAGGGCATTCAAGTTCTTCTCTTAAATATTTATAGGGACCAATACTCACAGACCTTTATTGGGAAGCAATTGATTCAAGAAACTATTTTCAAGACAGGCTGATCATCTTAAACAAGTAGTAACAATTGATGAGCTTCATGATGTCATCTTTAATAATGATGGGATAAAGGCCCCAGGTCCACACGGGTTTAATTTCAAATTTTATAAGAAGAAACGGGGCTTGCTAAAAACTAACTTATTTATGTTAGTCTTAGAATTCTTTTGTACTTGCACACTACCTAAAAGATTAAATACTAGTTATATAACACTAGTTTCAAATATTATAAACTGCAGAACCTTTAGTGATTATAGACTTATTAGTTTGATTAATAGGATCTATAAGATGATATTGAAGATACTTGCGAATAAAATAAGGGATGTTAAAAGCTTGTGTCATTAGCTTCAACCAATCAGCTTTTCTTAAAGGCATGAACATCATGGATACTATTATATGTGCTAATAAGGTAATGGATTCGATGAAGTCCAAAGGAGTTCAGGGTTTTATCTTCAAGCTTAACTTTCATAAAGCTTTTAACTCTATTTCATAGGACTTTCTAGACAACATTTTAAGGTACATGAACTTTGGCTCATCTTGGCAAAAATGGATAAGGGCTTATATCTCTACGGTTTAGATGTCAATCTTAGTTAATGGTTCTCTGTGTCCTGAGTTTGAGGCTTCTTGTGGTATATGATAAGGAGATCTCATATCTCCTTTTCTCACATAGTTGCTAAAGGCCTATCAGTCCTATTCAGTAGAAGCTTATCGGCTAAGTTTGTTTCTAGTATTGGATTGCATAACTGTACAAGTATTTCACACTTATAATTTACAGATGATACTTGTTGTTCATCCCAAATAGCTTGCAATGCTTGATGAATGTAAAGAGAGTTTTATGTCAGTTTAGTAAGTGTTTGTGTTTGCAGGTCAACTTCCACAAAAGTTGCCTAACATTAATTAATTTTGATAAGGACTATGCTGCTGCAATTTTAAACTTCCTAATGTACAAAGGTGAGTCCTTACCTCTGAAATACTTGGGTCTTCCTTTGGGCTCTAATCCTAAAGGAATCTCCACATGAAAACTTATATTGTTAACAATTAGAACTCGCTTACAATCCTAGAAGGGTAAGAAGCTATCTCTTGTTAGAAGAGTGTGCTTGATTAAAATTGTTTTACTCTTTACCTCTATTCTACTTGTCAATTTTATGTTTGCCTAAAATGGTTGTGAAGCAAATAACTTTGCTATAAGTTAGATTCCTCTAGTTTGAAGTGACAGATAGAAGGCGTATGTATCGTCTTACATGGAACTTGGTTATCAAGGAGAAGGATAGAGGAGGGTTGGGAGCGGGTTCAATCATTATGAAAAATACAAACCTGTTATTTAAATGGATTTGGAGATTGGGCTTAAGAAATGATGCTTATTGGAAAAAAAAAATATTGTGGATAAGTATAAACCCCAATTCACTAATGGTATCCCCACATTGAAAAAGAAGTTATCCCCAATTTGGTCAGGTATTGTCTCTACCACTAACTCCTCAAACCCGACTGCTGATGCCCTAAGGAATTCATGTCATATGAGGCTTGACAATGGCTTCAAAATTAGATTTTAGAAGGACACTTGGATTGGGAGCATGCTGATATCTTTTGTCTTTCCTAAGCTATACAGAATTAGCAATTTCAAGCATGGGCATGTTGTTGATATGGGTTGCTAGGATGTAGACATATGGAGATGGAAACTCATTTGGAGTAGGCCTTTAAGGAAGAGGGAATCCGAGCAACACAATGAGTTATTATGCATTTTGCACAATACTATTGTCAGCAAAAGCAAGGATGATCAGATTGTTTGGGCTCTAGATATTAAATGGTTATTCTCAGTTAAAGGTTGCTCCCTCTTATTGGATAGATTTCTTTTTCCTAGTGGTCAGCAATAAAAAACTAATATTTGGCACAACTCCTATAATCCAAAACATGTGTTGTTAACTTTGTTGGCCTTGAATAATGGGTTAAGGCAAGGGCTCTCCTTGTTGGTAGGAAAGTTATTCTTCAACATGAAGATATTTGCCCTATTTGTTTGTCTTACTTTGAATCTATCACTCATTTGTTTTTGCATTGCCAAGATTTTTGGTTGCTATGGAGTAGCTTTGTGAATTAGCTAGATTTGGCTTGGTGTATACCGTACTCTTTATATGATCTTATGCTCCATTAGTATGGTCTTGCAAGAGGTAATCAACAAGACTTTAAAAGTAAAGTTTAGGGTGGGATATGCTATTTTATTCTCTAGTATATTTGGCAAACTAGGAATAAGGTTGTCTTTGAGGGCTATACTCCTAATTAGAATTATGTGTGCCATCTCATTTTTCATCAGGTTACAAGTTCATTACTAGAAAATCAAAGAATAAAAACAAAAACACCGATGAATTGTTTTCGTCAGTATTTTACGGTGATATTTACCAACTATATTTTTTCATCTCTAACTCTGTTAGTAAAATCAACAGAAATATATCGTCGGTATATACCGATTGAATCATAGTTGGCATAGAAGGAATTAAAAAAAAATCAAACAGTATGATGACATGTAAGTTTTTACAGATGTCGTTATTGACAAAATTACAGCTGGATTCAAACAGGCAAGCCATACAGTGATATGTCAGTTATACCGATAGGATTGTTGACGGATTGACATACAAAATAATTTCATCGGTAAATTAATCGATAATATTTAATATATGACCTGGCACTCAACCCTTCTCTATCATTTCTCTATTTCTCATTCTTCATTAAAAAACCTCTGCAACAAAAAAAGCCCCCCTTCCCCCTTACATCCTTCCACAACTTTTCCAGTCACAACAACACTTTATTTAACAACAACCATGTTCTAATTGAAATTCTATTGTAGATTTTTCATCTTAAGTAAGCAAAGCTATCATTTTTAAAAAAAATTTGAACACATTTTTAAAATGTTAATTTTTTTATTGTATATTTTTGTAGTGTGTGTGTATGTGTATTTTGGGTGTTTGCTTGTTTTATTGTTTTTTCTCAAACAAACTTGTTGTATGGATTTATGAATTTGTACATATTATGGTTTATTTTAGATTTTATAAAATTGTATATGTTTGTAAATTGTTGAAACTTATGTCGAATTACTGACTTAGGTGTATTGTGATAAAATAAATAATGGCTTGTTTTATGGGTCCGTTTTATATTTTGTTAATTTTATTGTTGAGTTGTAATTTTCATAAATGTGTACAAATTAATTTGCATCTACGTAGATAATTGATAATGAATTAAGAGAAGTGTTAAAGTAGGTTGAATAATCTTAAGCTAAACCAATCTTTTGAAAGATTCCGACGAACCATTATGGGATGACTGCACAAATCATAGTAAATTATCTATCGTTACATAGGTGCTTACCATCAAGTCGGATTATAAGTTGAGTGAGGTCGGTTATTATAAAATTGTTGAATGGGAAAAAAAACATTTTACCTGAAGGGAACAAGCTGAAAGAGAACTTTTATGTTGCTAAGTCTATGATGAAACCCCTCAGTCTAGAATACCAGAAAGTTGACATGTGTCCATTCAACTTCTGCATGTTAAACTGCCTTGAAAATATTGAGCTGACCGAGTGTAAGACATGTGGGTATTCTCATTATAAACCCATAACTAGCAAGGAAAAGACTTTTGTCGCACATAAAAACCTTAAATACTTCTCAATCACACCTAGACTGCAGTCATGTCACTAAAGACTGTTGAGAACTTGGCATGGAACAAATCACATGATGTGGTGGATGGGGTGATGGTGCACCCTTCCGACGGTGAAGCATGGAAACACTTTAACAGTGTGCATCCTCACTTTTTAGATGAATTAAGGAACCTGTGTCTTAGGTTATGTACAGACAAATTCAATCTATTCGGGTCATTTGCTGCTCCTTACTCTTATTGATCGGTTATACTCATGGTTTATAATTTCCACGAGGGATGTGTATGAGTCTGAAGTTCATATTTTTATCTACAGTCATACCCGATCCTAATAGTCCAGGCTGAAATATAGATATTTGTCTTCGACCGTTGATTGATGAGTTGTCGCAGTTATGGTCCTTTAGGGCTTTGACTTACAATGTATTGATGAAACAAAATTTTTCTTATGAAGGCAACTTTGATGTGGACTATCAATGATTTTCCAGCTTATGAAATAGTTTCTAGTTAGAGCATGCATGGAAAACTAGTATATTCATATTGAATGGAAAATAACAAGACATTCACGCTAACAAACGACAGTAAAACATCTTTTTTTTACTACCACCGACATTTCTTGCCAACAGATCACAAGTATAGAAAGAACATAAAGGATATTTTTGTGTTGGTAGAGTTGAAAAGGATATTGCACCCCCGCGTCTTTTTGGTGAAAAATTATATGACGTGGTGTAAGAGTACAGTGACATTGTATTTGTTTTCCAATCCGGTAAGCAGAAGTTTCCTGGTTTTGGTTTGACCCACAATTAGGTAAAGTGAAGTATTTTCTAGGAGTTTCTTTATTGGAAGACCAATCTCCTCTGCTATAACCTTGACATCATGCACATAAAAAAGAATGTGTTTAGGAACGTTTTCAACACAGTTATGGACGTGAAGGGGAAGACAAAGGATAATATTAAGGCTAAAATGGATATAGTGATGTTTTGTCACCGTAAAAATATTGAGTTGGTTTTTGTTGGGTTATGGGTCGCAAAGTCCAAAGCAAGCTTCTTCTTAGACAAGAATGCATAACTACTAGTATACCAATGGCTTAAGAGTCTGTGTTTTCTCGATGGACATGCCTCGAACATATCAAGATTGGTTAATTTGGAGGATTGCAGATTGTATGGAATAAAGAGCTATGACTGCCATGTGCTTATGCAAACACTCATTCCATTAGCTTATCGTGATTTATTGCCAAAGAGGATATGAGATGCACTCACGAGGATCACATCAAAGTACAATAATGAACATTGAACAAGAATTCTGTAATAAAATTACGTATCCTCATAGATAATGAGTTTGTGATAGTATTTATGTGTGTTCTGAACTATGTGAAAAAAATTTTATCTTGTAATCGAAAGATTTGAGATTTAGTCAGTTGTTAGTTATTAGACAGTAAATATTGATGATGTTGCCTATGAGGTATTCAATAATGTATGAGTTTATGATATTACAAGAGATAAATAGTCTATTAATAACAAAGTTTAAATACTATACTTAATGAATAAAAGGTCTCAGTTTATTGCAGTTAAATAACATATAATTATATGCTTGTCTGAATTCTATTTCAGATAAATATCTTCCCTTAACAACATTTTTTGGTGCGGGTAGTCTAGGATTGGAGAATGTTGACAAGCTCCTACTTGAAGGCACTTCACTACCATCGTTATGCCTTGATATGCGATTGATTCTTGTTCTCAAATAAGGCTCGAAATAGTACAAGATAAATGTTGAGATCTTCTTAATAATATAGGCTTCACATATCGAAGTCTCAACATGTGCCTTGTTTTAAACCTTTTTTTTTAAAAGATTGAACAAGTACCTGCATGGCATTAAATAAATGTTTTCAATTAATAAGAACAATGAAAATACAATTTTAATCACATTGTATATGTAATCTCTAACCTCTTGAATGGATACATTTATCTATACTAGACTAGGCCTCCAATTTTTGCCTCATACAGTAAATGCATGGGTAGATGCTCCATCGAGTCAAAAAAAGATGGAGTGAATATATCTAAAGTTTGCATATTATCTTGATGATATTCATCTCAATCCTCTCAATGTGCTTTGTCTTCAACTTGTTGGGGCATATATCTTTACCAGGTTTATAAATTAGGAGGGAATACTATTGCTACATTGTCTTTACTAAGTCTGGGTTTTGAAAGAAAGGTGAAGTGCTATAATGAGTATTTTGTCAATGGATACATGTTTCATATTGAAGAATATGGGCAGGATAGAAAGACATATAATAGTGGGGTTTGTGTTAAAGGATTGACTTCTAGTGAGTTTAAAGTTGACTATTATAGGAAATTAGAAGAAGTAATTGAATTGCAATATTATAGCAAGCATAATATAGTCTTTTTATTCAATATTATTTGTATAACACCATTGATAAAGGAATCAGAATAGATCTCCATCATGGTGTGGTCAAATTAACTCTAAAGCTAAACTCTGCAACGTTAACGATGTCTTTGTTTTCGCCAAGCAATGCCAAGAAGTTTATTACACATACACCCTTTCCTTTAGAAAGGATCGGTCAAGAGTTGATTGGTTATCCATATTAAAAACCAAACCCAAGAGTCGTGTCGAGGTTATTTAGGATGAGAATGATTAGTACTTAAAAGTGCATTTTTATCAAGGTTTTATATCATCATTTTGCACTTGAAGTATCAATAACTCCTTAACTAAAACATGTTTTATAATAACATATCTAATAATATAAGATACCTTTAATTTATGGTAAATGTTCATCTTAAATGCAGGCCTATCACATAAATGAAAGAATTGTTTGATGAGTTGAAGTACTGAAATTGAAAGGACAAATTGATGGCCAAACTTAGAAAAGAGATGTTAGTGCAATCCAAATTGGAACATTGTTCGGTAATCGGGTCATATCTAGAGCTGTAGATCTCGGATTTAGATCTACTTTATTTGGATGGAAAGGTGAGACATAGGCCTACAACTTTCATGGAAGCCCAAGATTTAACAAGGCCGTTTTCAAGTCCAAATTGTAGCAATAACGAAGAACTCCGAATCTGTCCTGCAGCCCAGACATTGTTTGGTGTTCAACCCATATCTCGAGTTCTTGAAGTCCAAATGATCTCAAATGTTTACCCTAGAAAGATGAGACAATTTCCTAGAACTTTCATGATTGAAGTCTATTCAAATTATGACGTTATCAATGAACGTTTTGGCAGACAAGAAGATAAGAATTGTCACCAAGTCAAGATGTGGCCACTCATTCATCAATTAGTCAACAAATCAATAGTTCTGAATTTTGGCCTATAAAAGGAGGCATTTGCTATGTATTTAGGCATCTTGGTGTTCAGATTAAGATCATGCTCTTGCTTTCTCTCTTTGTATTTTTGTAATGTTTAAGTTTTGCTTTCATTAATATCTAATTTATCCATTTCATTTCCTTTTCTTTACTTAGTTAACTTCTTTCTCATTTATGTTCTTATCTTGTTTATTTATGTTTTTTTCTTTCATTATGTTTAGCTAAATTGATTATGTCAAGGTGAAAAGGGTACACTAATAATGTAAGAATAAGTATAATATAAACTTAACATGGACCTTAATGTTGGATACTAACATGCTTTATATTTGTTATCTTGTTCACTTTTAATACTTTGCTTGTTATTTATGTTGTATAACACTTGGTACAACAAATACTTGGCACTTTCATAGCCCATACTGTATGGTATAACCGACACCTGAGCTATAAAAGGAACTTGATTTGTTGTTAACATAAGTTATAATCATAAATGCTTGGCAACATTTACAATTATTAGCATTATTCGAATAAGATAACTAATGTAATCATGTTAACAATTTATAATTTGATTGGAATCTCCTTTGTGTGTGGTTTTCAATTGAATACTAAGAGTTTATACTATACTTGTTTGAAATACCATTAGTGGATCCTCTAACCTTGACATTTGTTTTTATCATTGTTTAATTCTCACATTGATCTTCATCTCAAAGTTCTCATCAACTTCTTCATCTTCTTCATCTTCTTCTCCTTTATTATTATTATTATTATTATTAGTATTAGTATTATTACTATTACTATTATTGTTGTTGTTATTGTGTTGTTGTTATTTATAATTTATACAATTAACCTCCCTGTGGTTCGACCCCGGTCTTGCCGGGTTATTTATTACTTCGACACTCCTACACTTGGGAAAAGACATCAATCTTTTGGTCGAGTTAGAGAACGATGACTCAAATATGGGAGATGATGTCTTTTAAGTTAGTGAGTTGGTTGAACCATATTGAGTTGCTTCATTGATTGACTTAGAAGAAAATTTAAATTTTTGCGTCTTCGATAATATTTTTGTTTGATGTTGACGTTGAGGAATTGAATGTTGTTATGAGCTCCAGTGAACAAACACAAGTCGATGAAGATGATGATAGCAATGAAATCAACGTAGAAGAGTGTGATGGAGCTGACAACGAGTGTTGTGATGTCGCAGTCGCACAAATTAATTACCCTAACTTAAATAAACAAGATAGTATAGAGCAAGTAAGGGGTCAATCCCACGAGAAAATTTTAGTTCAGATTTTTATACTATACGATGTGCATTTGGGGGGGATTGTGAAGTTATCTATAGCTATAGTAAACAGAAAGATACAATCAATGTTAAATCAAAGAAAATTGAAATTTATGAAGAAAAACAAACCTCGGTCATAAGTAAACATCCACTTACAGAAATCAGAACTGATCATAGAAACTAAGCATTAATTTATACTCTAAATATCTATCTTTTCTTATATTGATTAATTAACAGATTCGTTGTATAACTAATCCTAACAATCAAACAACCACATTGTCTGCACTAGTAATTTAATTCAATAGCAGCCTTAAAAATTAGATGAGTTGATTAATCTAGATAACATAACTGTTCGCAATCCATGTTTGATTTAATCGACCGAATGTTATCCCTAAGATTACTAATCTGGATCCGCTACAATTATTAATCTCAATTGCTTCATAAATTTATATATCACAACTCTGGTTTTGATAGCAAACTTAGCAATAGATTGTTCATAATAATAACTTAGAGTCCGGTTTAGCAATTAAAATAAACAATAATAGGAAATAAGCATAGGAGACAAACATATTCATTCATCATATAAACTGAAAAGAAAAGTTAAAATAAATTCATAGTTTTTGAATTCTGAAGGTTTCTTTATCCTTGCAACCAACAAAAAGAGTTTACCCTTGCATATCTATTGAATAACTAATAAAAAAGAAAGAAGAATGCATGATTTCGGGTTAGTGGAGGAAAAGGGCATTTTTTCTCTCTTGGCTGGCTGGCCCCTCTTTCCTTTCTCTCTTTGTTTTCATATCCTAGGAAACCTTAATCCTTTTTCTACAAAATAGTCATTTTTTAAGTTGATAATTTACATTTAAATAACTATTTTTTTCTAAAAAATAAGAAATAGACTTGCATAAAATCTTCAAGTTTTGACTTTTGACTTAGAGAAGCTATATTGCCGAAATAAAGACTTGGATGTCGGTTTGGATGCTTTGGGACGTAATTTGAACTTGTTTACTCACAAAACCTATTTGTTGACAGAATTCATGTGTCATCTTAAAAAATCATATCTCTCTCATATAAGTTCCTTTTCTGCTGAAATTTGTTTGTTTGTAGGTCTTCGAGTCAAGAATCCAACAAAATTGAGTTTGCATCAAATGGACTTATGTAGCTCAAGATATTCGAGTCGGAATGGTCGAAGGTCAACACTAGCAGAAAGCGAGATTTGATTTTGAAGGCTGAAATTTCCATGTTTTTTTTTTTATTATTTTTCTTGTCATATATTTATAGAAAGGTATGGGTGTTAGCTTTCTAATGCCACTAGAATCACTTCGTTTTGACTTCTAGAGCTCAAGCTCTGCACAAAATATCGATCGGAGGTCAAATCTTTCAATTATCTCCAATTTACTTCTTTGTGAATCTTACAACTAAACGTGCCTTAAAAACATAAAATAAAGAATATCAAGGCATTGAAAAAAAAGAAGTATATTTATTGAAATAAATACTAGGTAAATATGGGTAAAACTATTAAATAATATGGTTGCATCAACGAGTGAATTGAAAGAAAAGAAGACAATTCTAACTAACTATCAAAAAATAAAGTGTAATGCTATAAATTACAATGTAATATTTATTGGCGAAATTCTTTACAAAGAAGTATTTATTTTATATTGTTATGTGAACTTGTGTTATTGTATTGTGCGTGCTGCTTTCAATTTAAGTATTTGTAGGATGGATAGATAGGGAATAAATATACAATCTGACATTAGACATTGTTTCACGCTAATGGAAATACCAATGGTTAGTGTCCGTCGGTGTATTCTAGAGGAGAAGGGAACTGTTCCCCTCCCCATGACATTGTTCATTATGCATAACACCGATGAAAATACCAATAATTGGTGTATGTCGATGTATTCTAGAGGCAAAGGGAATTGTTCCCATCTCTATGACACTGTTCATTGTGCATAACACCGATGAAAATACCAACGATAAGTGTCTGTTGATGTATTCCAGAGGCAAAGGGAAATGTTCCCCTCTCCATGACACTATTCAGTGTGCATAACACCGATGGAAATACCGATAATTAGTGTCCATCGGTGTATTATAGAGGCACATGAAACTATTCCCCTCCCCATGACACTATTCACTAAGCATAATACCAATAAAAATAACGACGATTAGTGTCCATCAATGTATTCCAGATGCGAAGGGAATTGTTCCCCTCCCCATGACATTATCCACTATGCATAACACCGATAAAAATACTGACGGTTAGTGTCTGTCGGTGTAATCCAGAGGTGAAGGGAATTGTTCCCTCCCCATGATACTGTTTACTATGCATAACACCGATAGAAATACCGACGATTAGTGTTTGTAGGTGTACTCCAGATGCGAAGGGAATTATTCCCCTCCCTATGTCAATGAAGACAATTAAAGTCTACTGACTGAGTGGCAAGTTTCCTGAGGGAATCACCAACGAAATGCGAATTCTAACACGCTGGTAATTAATAAATCTCTGAATGTTTATTATTTGCAATTTTACTAATAGAATTACGAACGAACTGAAAAAAAAATCTGGAGGGCTTTTTGGAATTTTTAGTTTGAAATAAAAATTTCAAGGGGACATTACCGAAAGAATCACCGATGGACTAATTAAAAATAATACTATTTAATAGTCCATCGGTGATTTCCTCAGTAAAACATGGTATAAAAACTCAACGAGCACATCAGAACTTCATTTTTTTCTCTAAAGCTAAAAATCACTCACTCTCTCAAATCCTCTTCTCAATTCTCTACTTAAACATTTTGTCTTTCAAACACCAAGGCTAGAAATAAAGCTTTCTTTCTCTCAACACAATTAATAGGTATATATGGTGAATCTTTTGACGTATATTTTTTTTAATTTTTCTTCTCTCTTCGATTTATTAACAATGTATTTTTATTTTTTTGTGTTTTTTTGTATCACACATAGATAAACTTTGAAATTAAGCATGCTCTTAAGGGAAGAATTTTTCATTCCTAAGGCCTATATTTGTTTTTGTATTATTTTTTCTCTTTTATCTATGTTTTTATTTGTATTGCAATAATGTTTTATTATTTTGTTGAATTTTAATTGTTATTGTCAAATTTGTGATTCAATGTCAATTGAATATATAGGATTAAATTTAATTACAATTTTGTTTTGTCAATTTATGATTAAAAATATTATCACGTTAAAATGAGACGAAATTGAATTATTCAAAATTGTTGGTAGAAATAAAATAAAAGTAATTGGTTTGTGGCATATATAATGTATATTTGCAGTATTGAAAATTTTGGGTAGTTTCTAGTATAGGGGATGTGTTGCCGATTTTTTTTTTAAATATCCAAATTGTTTATCCAAATTTTCATCAAATTTGTGTAGATGCATAGGAGAAAATTAATTGCACATCATAAGCACATGATTGCAGCTAGTTCTTTTAACAGCGATGATGACAACAACGTGTCATTAGGTGCCGATCAAGAAGAGGCACAAGAAGCACGTGCGTCGACTCACGCCACCGCCTTTTCGGGTGGGGTCCGCAACGTAAAGGCAGTGTCCCTTCACCCACAAGTACGAGGCACATTGGAAGGACGACCTTTCAATGTAAGTTTGTTTTGCTTTGAGTTGGTCTATGTTTAACAATTTATGAACAAATAATATTTCATTAAATTTATCAATTTTTAGTTTCACAAACATTAAGGCTACTTGAGTAATAACATCGTCATTTAAATCATCGATGAAAATTCCATGGTTTCAATAGAGTCAGGTTTCCAAACATCCTGATTGTAAACCACATGTCAATGCATGGTTTACAAGATTTAAGGTTAGTGTTAACTTATAATTTTTACTATTTTTTATGTTAATTCCTTTACTTTATTGAAATTATTGAATTATTTTTTATGAATTTTTAATGCAATGCTAAATTTGAGTGGGATAGAACAAATGATAAAATTGCAAGGAGAGTTTGGGAGAATCACGTTGTAATTAGGTAGCATCGAAAATAATACAATAATTTTTTAATTTTAAATATTAAAATTTTATTTTTTATTAACTCATATAAAATACGTTTGTATCATGGAGGTTATGTGAATTTTGGTATGAGCACAAAACAAATCTAAAAAATATGCTAGAAAAAAGGCTCTACCATGCTGGAATGATGTGGCGGTTTGGAAGGATTTCAGGTTGTCATACATCCCGAAGAATATATGGGCGGAATATATTCAGCACGTGACATCCAAGCATTTCACGTGGCGCTCATAGTCTGGTGCGGGGAACCGATGCAGGAAAATTCATGTTTTGGTTACCACACACATCGGTGGCTTTAAACTGTCCGTTTCGCATGCGAAGTGAATGGTAAGATTAATTTTAATCACATCTATCTTTAATTATTTTTGTGTTATTTATAAATATATTTAACTAGCAATATTTTTTTCTTACAAGCTCCACCTCTTGGATTTGAGCCAAGCCCAATAGAGCTTTTTGTAGAGATGTACATGCGAAGTGAAGACCGCTAAAAAGGGGTGTAACAGTTCATCGACAACCACGTGTAACACTTTGTGGTACATTCGTTCAACCATTTTCTTTTGTAAGTTATTATTTTCATGAATTTGATGATTTCACTTTTTATTTTCATGAGACATATAAATGCCGGTTGAAGGAGAGATACGAGGATGATCCTTTGACGCACCTGGATTTTGATCCGGATTTGTGGACGTAGACAGGATTGTCTGGTGGACTCGATAGAAATCGGGTGTACAGACGCTCCAACACTACGACCAAGAACTTGTGAACGACCCAAAATGTCTCAACCATTGGGAGCTCGCAATCGATACCAAGCACCTAGTATCCAAAGTTCACGGTCTTGTTACAGCAAGGAGTGTGAGAACATCCAGCCCATCTAAATGAGAAATATGAATGACTCTCTGCAGAATATGAAGAACTTCGTCGAATGGTCATGGATATTAGATCACAGATGGGTGGTACATGTGCACCCCCTTTTTTTTCCTATGGTCCCGGGAATGACCACCCTCCTCCTCCTCCTCTAGCGTCGCCTTTGTTCTAGTTTCATTGTATTTGAACATATAAATTTGTAATAAATATTTGGCTTTTATATTAAGATAATTTATTTTTACATACTTGAATTTTATATAATTTTATTTTTTTTAATTATTTTCTTTTTCTATTCAATAGATTTTTTTTTAAAAATATATTTTTTAATTATTACTGACGGAGTTACTGATGAACTTAATCCATTGGTATATTCTAGAGAGTTGGAAAAAAATTACTGCATATACCACTTCAACTATTACATCATTGATGAAATTCTTCCATCATTATTTTACAAAGGGTTGGAATAAAATTACTCCAAATGTCACTGCCAATCACCAACAAAATATATTCCAGTAGGTAAATTATTATTTTTTTGTGCACATTGTCCGTTTGTAAAACCATAAGATTTAGTTTTTTACCAACAGACATTCTGACGAACTAGAAATTACCGACAGTTGAGAATAATGGAATGTGTTAGGTTGTGCCTTAGCCAACTTTCCTATTTATATAGAGGCAGTAGAACACTGCAGTAACTGTAATGATTACAACATCCTATATTAATTTCCTATTCTGATAGATACATGAGTAACTGTAATGATTACAACATCCTATATTAATTTCCTATTCTGATAGATACATGAGTAACTGTAATGATTACAACATCCTATATTAATTTCCTATTCTGATAGATACATGATATACATTCTATAATATGCCCCCTCAAGCTGAGGGTGGGGGATCAACCCGAAGCTTGAACCGAAAAGCAGTAAAGGATGCAACAGGAAGCGGTTTAGTGAAGACATCGGCAAGTTGATCCCGAGAGGGAACAAAACAAATCTGAATTTCTTTCTTGGCAACACGGTCACGGACAAAGTGATAATCCACTTCAACATGCTTAGTACGAGCATGGAAGATAGGATTTGCTGAGAGATAGGTAGCACCAAGATTATCACACCAAATGGTAGGAGCAGAGACTGAGGGAACCTGCAAATCTGTTAACAAGTATTGAAGCCAAATGACTTCAGCGGTACCATCAGCAAGGGCTTTATACTCAGCCTCAGTAGAGGAGCGAGCAACAGTGCGTTGCTTGCCGGATTTCCAAGAAATTGGCGTCTGACCAAAAAAGACAAGATAGCCGCCCGTAGACTTACGATCATCAATACTACCAGCCCATTCTGCATCTGTAAAGCCATGTAGAGCAAAAGAGGAGCCTCGAGTGATATGGAAACCATAAGATGTCGTACCTTTAAGATAGCATAAAATATGTTTGACAGCGGCCCAATGAGAATTTGTAGGAGCATGTATAAATTGACAGACTCTGTTAACAGCAAAGCATATATCTGGACGAGTGAAGGTAAGATATTGAAGAGCACCCATGATTTGATGAAATCGTGTAGGATCAGAGAATGAATGATCCGGTAATAAAATGACTTTCGAAGGGGAGACTGGAGTATCAACTGGTTTGCAGGAAGTCATACCAGCTCGGGTGAGGATGTCAAGAATATATTTATGTTGACGCAGCATTAAACCCATACCGGTAGACTGAACTTCAATACCCAGAAAGTAGTGAACAACACCTAAGTCACGAAGCTTGAACTCAGAGCTGAGTAACTGTATAAGGTGATGGAGCATAGCAGAGTTGCTACCCGTGAGCAGAATATCATCAACATACACCAGGAGATAAAAGATATTAGTACCATCAGATAAGATAAACAAGGAGGTGTCAACCTTGGAAGCTCGGAAACCGATGGAGAGGAAAAAATCACTTAGATGAGTGTACCATGCTTTTGGTGCCTGTTTCAAACCATACAATGATTTGTGCAATCTGCACACATGAGATGGAAGAGAAGAGGCAACAAAATCTGGAGGCTGTTTCATGTAGACCTCTTCAGTAAGAACACCATTGAGGAAGGCATTATGAATATCAAGCTGATGAATCTTCTAATTTCCCGAAACCACGATAAAGAAAACCAATCGGACAGTGGCCTGCTTAATAACTGGACTGAAGGTTTCAGAATAATCAATACCTTCCTGCTGGGTAAAACCTCTAGCAACAAGGCGCACTTTGTAGCGCTCAATACTACCATCAACACGACATTTGATCCGATATACCCATCTACTGCCAACAACATTCATAGAAGAATGAAACAGAACCAAAGACCAAGTGCAATTTGAGCGCAAAGCAGCGATCTCATCACACATAGCATTATGCCAAACTGCATACTGGTCAGCATCAGAAAATGCAAAGGGCTCAGAAGAAAGAGAATGCAGTACCTGTGTGGAGGTAGAGGTGGCGACAGTGGAAGCAGCCAGGTTTGCTGTCTTCGGCTGCCGTGGTCTAAGATTAATAGGATGGCTGCTGCGTGCTGGTGGAGACGCAGGGGAAGATGGTGGCACTGAGGAGACCTGTGGCAGCTGATAAGAAGATAAATCAACCATAAGTTGCAGACCTGCGGGAGAGGACGATGAAGAAGCAACCTCCAGCATAGGACTGTCAACATAGGAGGGGCTGTCAGCAGAGACCGAATCTGCAGGAATACTGGCCAGGGTGGGCGAAGCAGAGGAGGGGCTAGAGAGTGCCCCAAGACCATGAGGAGAGGAGATCAATTTACGACCTAAACCTGTATCATAAGGGTTAGATAAATAAGGATGTGATGATGGCTAAGGGATGGTCGGGAGCTGTGATCGGGTGGCTGTTTGGAGTGGCAGAGCTATATGCTGTGGGCTGTTTGGGTGGCTGATGGAAGTGGGTGGTGGTGGGTGGTTTAACAAGTTTGGAAGGGTGACAGTAGTGGGTGGGATGGGGGTTGTGGTGGAAACCTTTGCAATCTGTTTAGAATTATAAAAAAGAAACATATGTTCATGGAAACGAACATGACGGGAAATATAAATATGGTGAGATGCAATGTCAAAACATCGATAACCAAGATGGGAGGAACTATATCCAAAGAACACACATGGAGAGGAACGAAAATCCAATTTATGATTATTATATGGACGTAGAAAAGGAAAACAGAGACA
>Ga0325402_1001918_pt1 | contig 17764 bp, 9 predicted proteins | sample PopdelMetagenome_22_FD_207212 | JGI IMG/M metagenome (GOLD analysis project Ga0325402, IMG submission 207212) | Populus deltoides microbial communities from Bellville, Georgia, United States - Xylem-PdKOR-R3 | ecosystem: Host-associated > Plants > Phyllosphere > Stem > Wood/Secondary xylem... | reverse complement strand
ATAATGGTTAGCTAGGGCACCCTCTCAAATTAATAATAATATGATACAATGAAGGATTACTTTTTTTTTTTCTAGAATTAGAGTAGTACGCTGTTGTTAGTCAGCAACCCATTCAATATCAAGGACTACCAACATTCCACTTATCCTCTCCATACGAGAGCACCACTATACGTCAAAATCAAAAGTTACTGCTGTAATTATTCTCGTCATCTTCTTTCTAATTCTTCAATTCTTCTTTTTATTTCTTCCATGCCCTATGATTTCTCTCAATGTGACGTTCTCTTTCACAATGACAGGATAAGATGATAATAATTAAAAAAAAAAAGACTTTAAAGGAAGACAGATTCACTGTATATGCAGACACATTTTACTATTCACTTGATTTTGGAGTTACCATTTTGAAATTGGAGGTAATTTAATTTTTTTTAGAGTATTTATTAGCTATTATAAGATTCATCGGGAATATATGTATTTTTTATAATTTTTTAAGTATAATAAAATGATTTGATTATGTCTTTTTAGTTTTTAAAACACAATAAAATTATAAATACAAAAATTAAAACATGCATCTTGGGGTTTATTGGTTTTTTCACTAAGTTTTTAGTTTTAGATATTTCTAGTTTTGTAGAGGGTAATTGTATTATTTTTTTATTTCTAATTTTTTTAACCTTTTAGAAAAGTTTTATTTGTTTTGAATTTTTTTATTTAATCTCAATTTGTCATATATTAATTTTTCAATTCCATCCTTATTTTTTTATTTCTAATTTTTTTTCTTGGTTGTCTTTTTGTAAATGTTTTATTTATTTTCAATTTCATCATTCAATCCCAATTTGTTATATATTATTTTTTTCAATTTTATACTTATTCATTTGATTTCTATTTTTTTCTTGGCCCTTTTATAAAGGTTTTATTGGTTTTCAATTTTATCCTTTAAACCAAATTTATAGTATATTATTTTTTTCAATTTGATCTTTATTATTTTGATTTTTTATCCTTTTATTAGAGTTATTTTTCTTTTCAATTTTACCCTCTAATAAAAAATTTATAGTTGGCCTCTAATTTATTTTTTATTTGATTTTGATTCTTATTCTTTTAATTACTATTTTTTTTTGTTTTGGGTTAGGCTTTTCTTTGCTTGTTTTTCATACTCCAAAAGAAAAGCCAAACAAAATGCTAAAATGTCTTTTCTTTCCCACAAATGTCATTCCTACATATTTCTCAAAAGAGCCAAAAATAATAAAGTGGGGCCGACAAAAAAATAAGCCAATTAAATCTAGCCATGTGAAAAAAAAAAATAACATCAAAATCATTAAAAAAAAATAAAACACTTATTTATTGCACTTTAATAGAATTGGCTTTTCAAATGGTTTTTTTCCATTGGAATATGCATGGTAAAAAAAAGCTATATATATACTATTCAAAATGCTATTTTATCAATTTGCCTATTTGAAATAGCATCTTCCATTGGAGGCCATTTAGCTTCTTTATTGGAGATGCTCTAATTGTTTTCCCAATTTAATATTTTAGTATTTGATTTGTTGGGGATTGAGTTTCGTGATTTTTTTACGATGTTTTATGGTCTAATAATCCATTTCACGAGTTTGAAAAGTTAACGAGAGTTGACATCATTTTTTTCTATTAGTTTTTCTCAATCTTATAATTTAGGATGCAAGTTTGATGGGTTAACATGAACTGGCTCGACCTTATTGTCTAGATTATATATCTCTCATGCTAACTCAAATCAACTCAAGCTGGTTTTTTTTTATCAATTTTCCTCAATTTTGTCTTTATATTTTTCAATTGACTAAAAATTGAACTATATCATTTCTCTATTATAGAAAAAAGATTTATTTCTCGCGTTATCATGATCATTTTATTTTTAATTTTTGTCAGTTACTGTTATTGTATTTTTTTAATCATTTGATTAACATAAAATCATCTTATTTGACTAATTAAGATGATAAATTGAGACATAAATTTTTTTTAAAAAAAAAACAAAACATGCTTACAATATCTAAATATTTTTTAAAAAAATAATGCAAAACTACGGCATAGATTGTACCGACATCTAGTTGAAACTATTACCGAACCAAGATCTACCTTTGGATTTACTATGTCCATTAAGTTTCTTTATTTCTATTGTCTCCCCTCTTCTCTGCTACGAGAACATATGCATCATCTGCTATCATTTCACTTCGTTTTCTTTCTTCAATGAACAAGTTATCTTTAACCATGGATAGCGTTAAAGCACAATTTGAAGCATAATTACAGAGTTTCATAACCATAGTCTTTCAACTATCTTGTAAAGTTCCAGTGGTAACAGTGCTTGTAGCTCATCATCGATCTAGCACTATTTTCATGATTTTCGCTTGATTAAACGAATCGTAAAAGTCATTCATGTTTCCAGATGAAGAACAAGTCTCCAGATGAAGAACAAGTCTCCAGATGAAGTTCCATCTCTATATTTCAAATTCACAAGCTACTTCATCATAAAAGCTTTATTCCATACAGTCTCACTTTTCGTATGAACTTTTTAATTTTATCCATATTTCTTGGGCATCTTGGATACATGATGAAACGCATTATCATCAACCCACTGTCTGATGGATCCAAAAACTTTCTTCTGCTCTTTTTTCCAAGCATCATTAGTCTTGCTTGATGGGTTAGATTTACTCAATTCAACAGGTAATTATAAGTAAGTCCTCTATTCTCGACTTTTGAATCGAGTAATTCAAAGCCATCAGTCTGATCATGGTTCCTGTTGATGGCTTTGAATTGCTCGATTTAAAAGTCGATAATCTTTTCTTCCTATAATAGCTACAACAATCCAAAATCTTTTGTGGTCATTATAAGATGGAACCATTACTCAATAGAGGTTGCTAAATGAAGGAGAATTATTAAAAGAATAATTATCAGAAGATAATTATTACTAGTTTGTTAATTGTTACTTGAATGCGATAAGTCAAAAAATTTAAATTATAAATATTTGACTATTTTTATAGAAAATTATCAAAAAGGTTTTTCCACCAAAAAAATGTTTACTATAACCAATGCTTTGACAAGTACTATAAAAAGAATTCTAATATGATATGTTTGATAACTAGAAAAGTTCAATCTACTATTGTTTTATTTGATTGCCTTGAACTTATAAAATTTCTTATCTGAAAAAACACCGAAACTATCATATAATAAATTTGATCCCACTATGATGGCATCTGTAGATATATGGAATCATGTGCAAGAACTACATCTTGAAATATTTAAACTAATTATATGATGCATATAGTTTAATCAACGGTTAAAAATGCACCATAAAATATTTGGATTATAAGTATAAAGTTAAAGATGCTAGTATGAAAAAGTTCATACTAAATGTTTTTTTTATGTTAAGATGGTCGGTCCAAAAATTATAATTAGCCAAATTCTATATTTTTAATTCATCTTGCATGGCATTCATACTAAACAATTGGTTTTGAGTAAATCCTTTCACGTGAGCAATTATTGAAAAATTATCATTATCTTAAAAAGATTTTAAGAACTACTTTAAGTGTAAGAAGATGAAAGTTGAAAGCTTTATTCCAAGATTAAGGATAAAAGAGAAAAATAAGTTATCTAAAAAGAGATCCATCACTTCTTTCATGACCCTTAAAGCAAATATTATGACAAACAACAATAAAAACCAAAAGAATAAGTTTGTTACGAAAGAAAGGGCATTTCCAAGAAGTTTAATGGAAAATGCTTCATCTGCAATAAAATTGAACATTTAGCTAAAGATTGCAAAAATATATCTCAACAAGAAAACTTTAATAAATAAATAACCGCTTAAACCAATTTCACTAAGGTTGATAACCTCTCAAATGAAGGGTGAGAGATGAGCTAGTTTGTCAATTAAATAGTAGTCAGTTGATACTAATGCTAGAAGATATGTTTTCATCAAGAAGAAGATATTTTGTACTTATAAATAAATGGATGGTAAACAATTGTATATTAGGAATTCATTAACCTTAAAGGTAATGGGTATTGCAAAGGTCATACTAAAGATGACTTTCAGAAATCTTCTCACCCTCAACAATGTGTTTTATATTATTGATATTGTAAAGAACTTAGTACTTGACTCATTGTTAAGAAAAAATGATTACAAGATGATCTTTAAAAGTGATAAACTTGTACTCATAAAAAAGTAAGATGTCTGTAGGTAAGAAGTATGTATGTAATGACCTTTCTAAAATGAATGCAATGAATATTGTAACCAAGAATCACATTAATAATAAGAATAATTTTTTTTATTATTATTTGCTTGAGTCTTATGATATGTGATATGAGTGGTTAGGACATATGAATTATAATTTTATACAAAGATTAATTAATCTTGAGTTATTATGAACTACAATTTTTAAGAAAAATCTATAAGTATGGAGTTTGCAAATAATGAAAATTTATAAAGACTTATTTTTAAATAATTAAAAAAATAGCGAACTTCTATATTTAATTTACTCAAATATTGATAATTTAAAATTTATGCAAAATAGAGGTGGGGAAATTATTATATTACTTTTGTAAGTCGTTCACAAGATATTGTTAAACTTAATTTATATGAAGAAAAGATGAGGATTTTGAAATGTTTAAATATTATAGGAATGAAGTTGAAAATCAATGTGATAATAAAATAAAAGTAATAAGAAGTGATTTAGGTGTAGAATATGAAGCTCTTTTTGGGAATTTTTGTTTCTAAAATGGGATTATCTATCGAACTACTACTCCTCATTCACTTCAACAAAATAACATTATAAAATGTATCAACCAAAATCTAAAAAAAATAATGAATGTTATGTTTATAAGTTCGAGAGCACCTTAAAACTCGTGGGAAGAGCCAGTTTTAACTGACAATTATATAATAAAGTATCTCATAAGAAGTTAGAAAAAATATCATATAAGTTATGAAAAGGTAGAAGTCCTTTCTACAAATACCTTAAAGTGCAGGCAGGGTTGTTTAGAAAAAAAGTATTGAAGATATTTATCCTAATATCATAATAAAATAAAGAATTATTGTGTTCTTTGAAAATACATTTCCTTTTAAGAAAGCATAAGAAATTTTTTTTACTTAAAAAGATAAATGAAATAAGCTCATGTAGTCATTATGAAATAGAAGAAGATGAAATTGATCCAAAAAAGAGTAAGAGAAAAAAACAAAAAAAAAATCCTATTTTTCAAACATATTTGTTTCAAAATGAACCTTAAAACAACTATAAGGTAATATTCTATTTTGAACCCTCCAATTGAAAGAAAAAGGCGGTCAACTATAAAATTTCAATCCATTTTAAAAAATTACACACGAGAACTAGTGGATCTTCTATTAAGAAGTAAACCACGTAATATTCTATTTCGAACCCTCCAATTGAAAGAAAAAGACGGTCAACTATAAAATTTCAATCCATTTTAAAAAATTACATATGAGAACTAGTGGATCTTCCATTAAGAAGTAAACCATTAGTCCATAAATAAATTTGAAAAAGGAAGATGAGAGCTTATGAATAAATTGATTGAATAATCATCTTTCTTTATTTGAACAATTTATTCTTGAAGAAAAAATATTATGTTTTTTAAGGTAAATTAACTACGGTTTTTTTTTTATAATTGGTAATTAAAGCAATAAACAACAAGAATTAATTAGTTAATTAGAAGAACTAATTTTGATTTCAAAATTTTGTACAAAAAAGGTTAAAGGAAGATGTTCTATGTAATTAATAGTAGTTATTCTCATTTCTTCTCTTCTATTTTTTTAGCCTTCTTTTACTCTATTCTTTATTTTATTTCTTATAGTATTCTAGAGCTTAGGTTCTGGTATTTTGTAGAGAGATTTTAATTATGTTTTCTAAGTTCATGGATTTTGATTAGTTGTGTAACTAATCAAGTTATTGTTGTTGGAATATTGTAAGACTAATTGCAAACATTTTGTTTTTGTACCAAGTAACAAGTAATAAAGCCTTAAAAATAAATGATAAAATCCTTGATAGAAACTATTTTTGAAGCTTTCTTATTCTTTTTAAGTTCATCAATAAGTAAGTATAATAAATATTCTTGTTAAGTTTTGTATTCATTTTCATTATGTGTTATCTTAGTAATTTGTTATATGCATTCTTCGTGTTTAAGGCTATACTATTCTCGAATGAATCATTTGATAATTATAATTAAATACTAAGTTTGCAAGATTATATAGTAGATGATTTTAGTTTTATGTTCATGTAAATCACATCTAGTTGAACTAAATATTAAATTTCTTTGAATATTTTCTAACACTAATCAATACAAATAAAATTTGTATATATTGATAAAAAAAAATAGATAGATAAAAAAAAAATATGGTTTGAAGGGTAAATTTTATCCTAATGAAACTTGTACCAAATATAACCTTATAATGAAAATACATGCGCCTACATTAATGAACAAAAAAAAAAGATTAATAATGTGTGTTTAGAGAAGAATATCAATTACAAGAAATAAATTAACAAATATATTAAAACAACTAGGGTGGTTGTCACTATTCATTTGGACAATTAAGATGCTTCATGGTTCTTTCAGTTAATTGTCATACATCAACTCTTTTTTTTTAATTAAATCATTTTATCACATAATTTCATTTCATGAGGTAAAGTTTGAAATTGTTAAAGAAATGAAAATTAAAATGAAGAGGATCAAACTATTAAACACAGGGAAATTACATGGTCAATTTTCATTTCACGAAAAAAAGTTTATCTTTTATCTTGAAATTTATTATGTGTTAGAATGTGGCCAATCAACAATTTTTTTTTTCTCTCTTTTACCTTTTTCTTACGAGTTTCTCTCTTCTCTTTCAAATCTAGGAACTAAGAAATAAACAAAATAAACTTTTAAACTAAAAGGGAAATTCCAAAAACAAAAATAAAGGGATTGAAATGGAGGCAAAATGAAATTAGATGGATAGAAAACTAAACAATGATACAATTTTGTTTTCATTTTCACAATATGATCACTAAAAATGATGATCTTTGTGTCAATATATTCCTCTTCTCGATAGGAATTTAATGGAGGTGGTGTTTTCCTCTAAACATGTTGATGAAAGTAGACCGAGGTGCTTTGTTTATGATTTAGTTGATTTTCATTTTCTAAGAATGATTTTTTGGTATTTCAAGGTACATAATTAGTTTTTTCGAGGTTTATATTATGTTTTGAAGGTGTATTTAGGTAAAAATAAGCTAAAAATTGGTTTTTTGGGTCATAAAACTTGGACCTCCATTTTCTCGAGGTGACCTAAAAGAGACTAGTCAATAACCGGTCATCTGTCACTACATGTGACTTGTCGCTCAATTTTTTTTTTTTAAAAAGTAGATGATGTGTTGGTCACTTTTAGAAGATAAAAAAAAATAGGTGTAAGCATGTGTTTTTGTTTTTTTAATTAAGGCAAGGTATATGGGCCTGGCCCATTAGCACCTGATGTTTTTTTTACTAAAACCAGGTACATGTGCGTAGCCCATTAACACTTAACACTTTATTTTTTTATTTTTATTTTTTTCCTTTTTCATAAAATATTAATTTATTCCCTTTCACTTATTTATTAAACAAATTGAAATAGCTTTCTTTTTTAAAAAGTGATTGATCTTTCCATAATTTTTTTAGTTATATGATACTTCAAAGAGATTTATTTGATTTATCTAAAAAAAATTTCTCTTAAATTTTATGTGTTATAACCCATTTTGAACCTTTGTTTTTCCTTTTTTTAAAAAAAAATAAATAAAAAGATTGGAAAGCAAAAAATAGACAATAAAGGAAAAAGGTTTCAAGATAACAAAGGATCAAGTGTTTTAAAAGAAGATTATCCAAATGAGAGAAAAAAATAAAGATTAAAGAAAAAATTGAAGGGAAAGATTCTACAATTCTTAGAAAAGGAAAATTTAATCTTTAACCATATATTTTTTTCAATTAAAAATCCTCATTCAAGGAAATAATATAAAAATCTTTTAATATTATTTTTCTAGTTCTGATTTTTTCTTGTTCTTGAAGGAATTTGAACAATTTAAATATAGAGGGAAAACTAAACAAACAAAAAGAAATTTTCTATAGATAAAAAAGCAATCTAGCCATCCCAAATCAAAAGCAAAACAAAAAAAATCCTAGCCACTTAAAACTTTACGGAACCTTTCTTCTCTTGTTTTACCAAAATTCAACCATACACAAACCATTAAGTCTTTTCCTTTACGCACAACCATCGTACTGAGAGCCAAGCCTTCATAACAACCCATTTTTTTTCTCATCCATATCAAAACAATTATAAAGTCAGCATCTATTTTGGTTCCTCAAACTCTTAAACATAGCAGAAATGGTGATTTTCAATATTTTTAAGAATTTCAAGGATCTCGTAAATAATTTAAGTTTTTTTTAGGGTTTATATAAAGATTAATTAGGATTATATTTTTTTTAGGCTTGATCAACTTCTTCAAGATTGGTTTATTATAAATCATAAGTCATTTAAGTGTCCAACTTCTAATAGTAATTCATACAAACCACCAATCAGAAATCTTCTAAAATCTTTTCAGAGAGAGTAATAACTATGCCTTTGAGTGCTAGTTATTTATTTTTATGTTTTGTAACATACTTTATCTAGTCACATAAGATCTTATAGTAAAGAATATATGAGGCATATAAATCTATTTATAGAAAAAAAAAACCTAATAACCTTATTAATAACAAATTATTTTTTTCCCTGAAAAATATCACATATATTATTTTAGAATAATTTTAGAAATTTACTTAATCAAATCCCTACTTGAATTTATAGGTCAAGAATTGTAATCCCTTATATTAATTATATTTTAGTCTTCAATTTCTAAAACTTATTTGTAATTAAGTCACACTTGATTATTCATTTTTGTTTAATCTTTAACCAATGATTTTTAATGTGTGTGACACATTAGGTTCATAATAAGTTAACCCATATATAAATAACAATAGTAAATAAAATAGGTTTAAATAAATTAAATAATTTAATTTATTATCAATTCAAAAAATTAATTTATTTATATTTGAAGATCACATATAATGTATAAAAATATGTCATGATCCCTTAAATATTAAGAAAGTTATACGTGATTTGACTAAACATTTCAGTGACAAGTTTCTCAATGTAATTATTATTCCTTCTTCAAGAATGTACTTGTTTAGACATTAGAGTATGAAGTGTATTTGTTCTATCAAATCATATTTATTCTCAATACCTTACACAAAAATTTCACAATCAATACTATTTGAGAACAAGTGTGATATTTTTTTTTTAATTCATATAGGGTGATAAATCCTTTCTTGATCACTCAAATGCTTTCATACAGTTCATGTTATACCTTATATTTACTTGTTAGTTATCATTGATTAGGACACCATATAGTCAAGATCAAAACATAGTATTCTCAAAATAAAATAGTGATATCAAATCTAAGGATCATTTACACAACTTTCACATAAGTCTTTCCATGGATATAAATTATTTTTTCATATGAAATCCTTATGCAGGTCAGTTTAATGTATATATTGATGCAATCATATTATTCAATAATTTTACCCATATTTACGTAGTATTTTATTTATTTTTTATATATAAAATGCCTTGATAATCTTTGATTTATGATTTAAATACACTTTTGGATGTGACATTTGAAAAGGAGTAAATTGAAGATAAAATTCAGACTATGTTGCAACCTGTGTCGAATATTGACAGATTTAACATCTGATTGATATTTTATACAGAACTTGAGTTGTAGAAGTCGAAATGAAGTAATTCCAGTGGTATTAAAAAGCTAACATCCTTACCTTTCTATACATATATGTCAAGAAAAATAAAAAATAAAGATAATGAAAATCACAGCTTTCAAAGACAAGTTTCACATTCTATTAATTTTGACCTTCATCTATTCCAACTTGAATATCTTGAGTTAGAGAAGTCCATTTGATGCAGACAACTTTTATTGGATTTCTAACATAAAGATCTATCATCATATCAAATTTCAGCAAAAAACAATCTCATATGAGAGAGATATGATTTTGTTAATACAATCTATAAACTTTACCACCAGACAGATTTTGTGAATAGACAAGTTTAACTTACTTAAATGTAGATTGCCCATATTAGAAAGGACTATTATTTTTTTAAGAGGATACAAACAGATTGGAGGGATATGGGGATTAGGGTTTCCTAGCATAAAAACTCTCTTTATTTTAGAAAAAACTATTTTACTAAAATAGTTTAATTAAAAAATTTATTAAATCCTAAATTAGGATATTACATAAATAATATTTTTTTAAATAAACACTTTAATTCAACTCAAATTTAATTAGAAAAATTAATTCAATAATTAATTTAATTTGTGGTTTTAATTTTTAATATAGAATTAAAATTTTATTTATGGAGGGATAGAATTATAATTATTTCCTAAAATACCCTATTGTAATAAGGTATAGATTGCAGGAGGCATCCTCAAGCTAGGATGGCAACAGACCAAGCATTGTGCATAGTGGGGCAACAACAAGTTAGCTTGTATGCTTAGCATAGACTAGCCGTGCCAAGCAGATGTTATGCCATCAATAGTGGAGTTGCTACCCCAAATGATTTTTTTAAAATTTCTAGCCAGATCTGGGCAGAACAATAGTTGAAAAAAATAGTTTTTTTTTAAATCATGAGAGAAAAAATAACTTTGATAAAATTATTTTGCACATAAAATAAATTTAAAATTAACATCAATATCAATTAAAACATGTGAGACAAAAATAACTTTGGGAAAAAAAATTTACATTCAAAATTAATTCACAATTTATGCCAATAATAATTAAAACATGCAGTCAACAACCCTAATTATCTAATGATAACTTTAATACCATTGTTGGGTTTTTCAAAACTTTTATACACAACAAAGATGAAATTTTTATATTTTCTTGGGAGTCCTAAGAATCTTAGACAATTTATGATTGTTTAGAGTTTATACAAAACATACATGAAAATTAGATCTTCTTTTTAAGGTTTGATTAACTTCTTTGATACTGGAATTTTGAAAACTACAAATCATCCAAGTGTCTAACCTTTAACAATAATACATGCAAACCACAAGTAATAAATCTCATAAAACCTTTTTAAAAAAGAGGGATCACTATGTCTTTGAGTACTAGCTTTTTTCTTTCATGTGTTTCTCTATATTGTATGTTCTATAACATACTTATCTATCTAATCACATGTGTTTCTGTATATCGTATGTTCTATAACATGCTTATCTATCTAATCACATTAGATCTTACATTAAAGAATATGAGGTATAATAGTGTATTTATAAGAAAAATCTAATAACATAATTAATAGCAAAATATTACTTTGCCTCCTGAAAAATATCACATATATTATTTTAGCATATTTTTTTTAAAAAATATTCAATCAACTCCCTACTTGATTTTTCTAAGTCTAGAATTGTAATCAATATCATGTATTAATTATATTTCAGTCTTTAATTTCTAAAACTTATTTACAATTAAGTCACACTTGATTAATCATTCTATTTTAGTTTCTGAAAATGGTTGTTAATGTGTGTGACCCATTATGTTCCTAATGATTGACTCAAATATAAATCATAATCAAGCAAAATATCTAACAATGTATCATGATCCCCTAAATATTAGAAATATCATAAGTGGTTTGACTTAACGTTTTAGTAACAAGTTTCTCAATGTAATTATTATCCCTTTATAAAGAATGTTTCGATTGAGATATTAGAGTATGAAGTGTGTCTGTTATATTAATACTATATTAATTGATTTTTTGAATAAAATTTCAAATTCTTTTCAAATCTCATTTTACGTTGCACAAAGATTTCATAATGAATAGTATTCGAGAACACGTTGGACATTTTTCTTAACTCACTTAGATGAATTCTCTCTTGATCACTCAAATACCTTCATATAGTTCATGTTATACCCAATCTCTACTTTTTTGTCACATTTGTTTAGGAAAATGTGTAGTCAGGACCAAACCATTGCATTTTCAATACAAGAGAACTTAGTAATTTTAAGTCTAAGAATCATTCAAACAATTGTCATATGAGGCTTTTCATAAATACAAGTGATCTTTTCATATGAAATTCTCATGCAGATCAGTTTTGCGTATATGTCATTTGATAAATACATATATATTAGTTATATGTATCCTTTATACCTTAGCATATGAGAAAAATTGCTTCCTTTCAGAAAGAAAAGAATATAATATGTGTGAGTTCAACAACTCTAATTATTGTCTAGTCTTAAAAGAGCATTGTTTTGAAATATTTAAGAATAACATTTTGATACAATAGGCATCTCATAACCATAACTTTATCATTTTCTTTTTGCAAAGTATTTTTTACCCAATAACTTTGTTTTTACTCTAGACCCATTAATTAAACATAAATGAATATTAAAGATAAATAATGTATTTATTAATACTAAATAAGTTTTCCATGAACAAAGACAATATCATATATAACCAATCAATTAATTATATGTATATATACTAACAACATCCAATGTTCTTTTTCTCATCTAACCAACCTCTCACCAGAAATTACCCTTATCTTTTTTAGTTTTAACAATAACATCGGTGCAAATAATTGACCTAGACACATCAAGAAATTCTAGGGATGTTGTCTCTATTGATTTTACAGGTTTGAGCTACAAAACATGAATCAAATGTGAACTGCAGCACAACACTTTCCAGGCGTTAGACTAATTTCCTTGTGTGACAAGAATACACCACCACTATATTGACATCTGACTACTTTTTTTCTCAATATTTTTCAACAACTTTCTCTCGCTTCCTTTCACATCAAATGACTGAAATGTTAAAAATTAAAGTTTGAGATTAAAAAATGAACTGCTAATATAATATGCACCAAACAATAGCTAAACTAAAACCTTGGAGAACAAATTTAGGTTTTATGTGTCAATATTTAAACGGGATATTGTTTTTTGGTTAAATTTTGTTATTTGTGGTTTAATTCCTTTTTAAATTACAGATAAAGTTTTATTTTACAAAATTAATCTTAATTCATCACCAAAATATTCAAAGACACTTTGCACATACAAGAGAATGTAAATTAAAAAAAAAAAACAATTAACAACATATAAAATCATGCTATTGTAACTTAGAAGAATGGTAAAAAATGAAACAAAACACTTAATATAAACTATAAACGTTACCCTTTCCTCATATTTTTCAGTATATGTGGTGATAATATATACTTTTTAAATAAAAATGTAATCCTAGAATTCCATGTGTAATCTGTGTCAAATTGAAAGCACAGTTGATGGACGGTGGGGGAAAGAAATGAAAGTTTCCAATTCTGCTAGATGGTCAATGCTAAGATTTTAAACAACTATGTTATATATACTCAGAAAGACCCGTACATTGAACCCATTGTTACTTTCGTTTATAGATTTTGTCCAGGTTCAACCAAGAACTTGAGAACGTTTGCGGTCCTGGGAGCTGATGCCATTTGGCCAAGGGGCCAAGTGCCAACCAAAAACACACATTTGGTCGTTGCTGCTACACTCGACAGGCTTGATTAAAAGGCTGGAGAACGACGAATGCCTTGACACTGACTGAAGCTAAGTGCATGATCGAAAATAATTTAGGGAATTAGTGACTCCATGATCAGCAGTAGGCAGCCCTTCTCATGTAGCCCATATTTTTTAAAACATAGTCAACGTTAGTCTTCCCTTAGATGCATGCATGTAGTCTTTCTAATCGACTTGTGTCTTCATATGAAAATATAAATCATGGAGAGACGCAAGTGGGCAATTATTACGTATAAAAATATAATTTCGGTTGTTTTTTATTTAAAAATATATTAAAATACTATATTTTTTATTTTTTAAAATTATTTTTAACATCAGTATATTAAAATAATTTAAAAATATCAAAAATCTAAATTTAAAATAAATTTTTAACATCAGCATTAATTAGTACCAACGAACATCTTACACAGTTGGAGCTAGCCCTAACCCATAAATGATTAGAGAAGAATAGAATAACATGAAATTAATTAGTGTGAGTGAGGATTTTAAAATAAATGGACTGTAGCCACGAGAATCTTCCTGCCATAGCTGGTTCTTATATGTTAACTATTTGCCGCACGTTTAACCTCATTAGTCATGTCATATCAATTAAATAGTTCAAGGGGTTTGGCAGTGAAAATATTGTCAGTCAATTGAGCGTTTTAAAGATGGAAATCGACTTAATTTCCTGGAACAAGCAGAAGTAGATTAGAGCACATGCTGCTATTGTTAGAGGGAGATATTGTTTGGTGACCCGTCACTTTATTAGTTTGAGCAAAGCTTACTTTAACGTACTTGTAAACTTGTTTCTGATCCGATCTCTGTGAGTAATTAATTAGGCTAATCATTCAGCCAGCGAGTCTTAAGATCTCAAGTGTGTGTGTGTGTGTGTGTGTGTGTGTGTGTGTGTGTAGCATTCAATTACGTACCTTGCTAATTATGCTATTGTACAAAACTATTAGAGGAGTAAGCATAGACTTAATATATATTTCAAAGCGAACTTGTAATCAAAACAAATATATAACATTATATAAGATATTAAAATGCTAACATGCATAGTTTGAAAATCGAGAAAATTATCCAAAAAATTAAAGAGAAGAAGAGTGTCAAAATTCTTAAAATTTGTCAAGCAAAACAGTCTAAAAAAACAAACATAAACACTTTTCATTCAACTCTCTTTTATAAAGGATTTTGAAACCAAAACCGATATATATATTTGTTCAAGTTATTACTAGAATAAATTATGAAAAATTATCGGTCTTAATTAATTGTTATAAAACAATATTATGCTTGATAATTTTGGCTTTAAATCTGATTTTTTTGCATTGAAAAAACTATCTAGGTGGAGAATAAGACTAATTGTTCAGACTCTTTATCTATTGACTAGATAAACTAATTAATGGACTGATAAAAAAATAATTCTTTATGGATCAAAGAATTATAAACCCAAATCAAAGCTAAAAATATATGGGCAAGAAATTAATTTTTTTTTGTAGTCCACTTAAGAGCAAAACTCACTTTGTTTAGGTCATTTCTTTTCTAAAAGCTTTTGTGCTATTTGGACTCAATTTTAATTTTTTACCTTTTCATTATACAAGCAACAATAAAATCATATTTCCTTTCTATATGGGATGGAGTTTTTTGGTTTTACAAAAACATGTCAACTAATAATTCTTTAAAATTAATTTTTTATTCACCCACAATCATTTTAAATCATTATTAAATGTGCATATTAATAATGTTTTAAAACAAAATTTTCAACATATACATCCAAAATTTAACCAATATTGTTAATTATTTCAGCTCAAATGCTTAAATTCTTGGATGAAAATTTAAAAATGACTTTTTAGTATTATTTTTAATAAATACAATGTTTTCTAGATCTCAATATATATAGCAATTACTCCTACTACATGGTTCTAGTGATTGTTCTTTTTAAGGAATTGACCTAAAATTTACTTAATTATTTTTTATATGTTTGTTATTGGTGTTGTTTCCATTCATTTAATTATCATATACTGCATGCTTTTGGTTTTCATATATAATAAGTGATGGCTAAAGTACTAATTCAATTTTTGAATCAAATATTACAAAAGATAATGACCTCTTTGTTTTTTTAATGACATAATTAGATTGTAGAGACCCCAAGACATCCAGCAAATTTAGAAAATAATATTTTGGCAATCAACTTGAAAAAACGCTTTCTTTTAATTTCTATCCACAATGACAACTTGCACTCATAATAGTTCCATATTTACTTTATGTTGATCGAGCTCGTTGACATCTGATAGTCCCATTTTTGTTTTCTATATATTAAGGAGCAATCTATTAACACTTTGCAAACACTGATCAGTAACTAAATAAACATATACGTGGAAAACTTATATGAACAAGTTATTTGGTTACGAAGGAAAAACCTTTTGAAGAACTTTTCAAAAGATTAAAAAAAAAAAAAAACCCTCTAAGGCAACCAAACCCAAGATAGACAACTTTCACTAGTTTAGATTATTATAAGATGAGTATTTTCTACAAATCCTTTGTGTGTATACAACCTTACCAAGACAAACTCTATGTTTTTTTCTTCTATTACGATAGCTTGCGAGAACACCATAACTAAAACTTCTAATTACTAACAGTTAACACATGAACTCTCTCTATGAGTCTACAGGCTCACCAACTCTTCAACAAATAATTTTCCTTTAGAATTTTCTTCACACTCCACTCATATATCAAGAATATAAGTTGCGAAACTCTGTGTAACTCCTTAGCTTATTGGGTATTCTTGCTTCGCTGCAAGTGCTGCTCTTTCTAAATGCCTCTAATTATCCTTCCTTATATACACTTCTATGAGATAAAGATCAGAACCTTCGATAAACATTATCTCAAAGCTTCCTAGTCTGTTACGTTCTTAACATACTGCTAATGTGTTTCTTAAAAACACTTCTTTGACAGTTATCTTTTAATAACATGTATTTATCTTCTTTAGATAAAACTTATTTGGACTTCCTATATAATCTACCTAAACAAACTAGTTAATTACAAAAATAATCACGCTATATCCTATATGATAAACTTGACTAATTCTTTATTTAATTTGGATAAATTAACAATCTAAACAAATTCATCTTCATCAACGCAAATAATCATTCACTAATCAAAGTCAATCATTTTGAAATCTAAAATCTCCCTAGTTGGTTGATTTATGACAAAACATAACAAGGATGAATTAACATGCCAGTCATTCAGATAGTTCAATTATAAACAAATACAAAGTATACCTAAAAGCACAATTGAATCAGTGTTATATAGCAGGAGAAAATTTAATAATATTTATGCACAACATTCTAATAGTTTCTAACATGTTTCATGTAAACAATTCATAACATATTTAAAGAATACTTCATACAGCATGTTGCATCCTAATAGTTCATAATATGTTAAAAAATAAACATCCATCAGATATTGTTATGCAACTACATGCATTAAGTTCAAAGTTCATTAAGTATTCAACATAGAATTTTTTATGCTACAAAACATATCCTAGTTATTATAGACTAGAATATTTGATATTTGATATTCATTAATAATTAACAATGAGTAAAATTCCATAAAAGCAAAATAAATATTATGACGATTAGCCAGTTGCTTTGCTTCCTTTTCTTTGTATACATCCTTGTCTCCCTTTTATTTTGGCTCCAATCCTAGTCCTCATCTTCACCAATAATAGACTGATGCAGTTGTTCGATATCTAGATCAAGGTGAACAATTCTATCATTAACATGCATAATATCTTGTTGCATATCTATTGGCAACTCTTCAATATCATCAATATTTTGTTCCCACTTACTAGTAAAACTTTCAAACATATTTGATAGTACTTGCAATTATTCAATTATAAGAGGGAGTAGGTGATTGGTTTGAGGAGTTTCTGGCTAAAAAGAGGTAAACTCTTCAAGATGTGACCTCATTTTACTAACCACAACTTTGAATTTGACAATAGTTACGACTGAGATGTTTCAAAAAATATGAATTATTGGCTCACTATCATATAATGGTACTTTAGCCATGATTGTTATCCTTGATATCAACCCATCAAAAGGCAGACTCACGTCCTTATCGGTTGTAGCTTTTTTGTATGATATCAATAAGCGAGGGGCTAAGTTGATCG
>Ga0325402_1001915_pt1 | contig 17778 bp, 11 predicted proteins | sample PopdelMetagenome_22_FD_207212 | JGI IMG/M metagenome (GOLD analysis project Ga0325402, IMG submission 207212) | Populus deltoides microbial communities from Bellville, Georgia, United States - Xylem-PdKOR-R3 | ecosystem: Host-associated > Plants > Phyllosphere > Stem > Wood/Secondary xylem... | reverse complement strand
TTTTTTTCATGCATGTGTTTTTCATAAAGTTGTATCTTTAATTTTTAAACTTATAAAGTTATTGATGATAATCAACATACATCATCAAAGGGATTCACTAGAGGTGCCTAATCACTATCATAATCTTTATATTTACCGACATAATTTTTTGTCGGTATTTATACTATCATTCTGTTGGTAAATAATTTACCGACGGAATCATAAATGAAAATGCTTCTTCGGTAAATCTTTCGTCGGTAATTTTGTATCCGTCGGTAAGTCCGTTGGTAATAAAAAAATATTATTACTGATGGATTTACTGACGGAAAAAATGCAAAAAATAATTACCCGCTTCATTTCGTCAGTATTTTCCTTGGAAAAATATTGTATGTAGTTATGTCGGTCAGTATTTAAAAATATTTTAATAAAATCTATTTTACAATATATAAAATAATTAAATTAATATAAATCAACACTCTATAATACTCAAAACTGAGTTGCTTGGAAAAAGGAAAGAAAATCAACTCAAACAAATTTGCAACAAATAAATAACATAAAAAAATAAATTCAACAAAAAAAATTCATATGAAAAAAATGAAGTTGCGATTTCTAAAAATTTTAAAATCCTATACATAAATCAACTAAAAATTGATTTCATATGAAAAAAGAAAATCCTACAACAACATTCATACAATTGTTAAGAACAAAAAAAAATAAAAATAAAATAAAGTAACAAATATAGTGAAAAAAAATGAAAAAAAGAAGAGAAAAGAAAAATCCTACCTTAATGTAGTTGCAAGTGAAGCTGAGAAGAGAAAATAAACAATTTCGTAAAGTATATTAATTAAAAAAACTGAAAAGAGAAAAGAAGAAAGGAAAAGAAGACATACCTGAGGATGGAAGAGAAGAGAAGGGGTTGAGGAGAGGAGAGGAGAGAAGAGAAGAGAAAGAAAGGGATGTCAATTTTTTTACATGTGAAGAAGAAGAAGAAGAAGAAGAAGAAGAAGAAGAAAGGAGGTCCGTCTGTTGTGAAATTAGGGATTCTAGACTTTTTATTGGGGCGTTTTACCAACAAATAATTAAATATTAATATTTTTAATCATTTTTTCAGTGATTCCGTCTGTAATATTTAATTTAAATTTTCAATTTAATAAAAATATTCATAACTCACCAAATATCACCGATAATTTTTCAATCCGTCGGTGATTCCGTCTGTAATATTTAATTTAAAATTTCAATTTAATAAAAAATTTTCAAAAATCCGCCGAATAACATCGACAATTTTTCATTCAGTCAATGATTTTGTCTGTAAAGAACAAGTAATTAATAATGCAATTGGAAAGTGAATAGTTCCAGAGCTCTCTAGAAAATATCGATGGAATTTTTCGTTGGTGATTTCCTTTGTAATTGACATGATAAACAATATTAACAGTTTACTAATAATTTTACCGACGGAATAAATTCCATCGGTATTTTCATTGGTATAAATAACACGTCATTGTATTTTTTGGCTTTTTTTTTAATTTTGTTTCCCAATGTAATTCCCTCAGCATATACTGAGGGAATATTTTTATCGGTAAAATTCACTGCAATTTATTGACAAAATATTTCTGTCGGTACTTCTATTTTTATTTATTAATTTTCTAGTAATGATTGGACCAATTTCAAGGTCAAAGACCAAAAAAATTAAAAAGATATTTAATGGGCTAATTCAAAATATTAAGGTCAAGTCAAGCTTCAAGATTACAACAAGAAAAATGAGACTTTAATGAATGTAATCTATGTAAAGGAAGAAGTTAGTTCTTGGGCTTAAGGCATGCATATTGAATTTATTTTCGTGACATGAAATTTTATGGTAATGAGTATAACTTTTGATTTGACTAATGAATCAAAAATAAAGTTTTTCCAAAAGATTCTAAGGTTATTATTTTATATAAGGTTAAAATTTAATACCAATCACACATTATAAAGACTTTGTGATAAAGCTTGGAAGTTACTATTCAAGATTTGCAAAATTTTCCTCATTGATTTAAAATCTTTTTTCTATTTTATTTAGAATTTTATTTTATTTTTTTTATCCTTGTTTAGGATATTTAATTATATAGAAAATAATGTGATATTTTATTTAGATTTTTTGGTATTTTAATTTCAGAAAGAATATCGTGTTTGCAAGGTTGCTTCTCTTGGTTCTTTATTAAACTTTTCAGAACCTATCAAAAATTACTTCTTTGTGACATTCTTCCTTATATTATAATTCTTGATTCTTTATAATTAATGGTTTTGTGTTTTCATCCAATAAATACAGTTTATTGGTTCATGTAATTATTGGGTTGAGTTATTTTCAATCTGATTTTAATTTTCTTGGGTTGTATTTAATCTTGATTATGGATTTTAGAGTTCTTATCCTCCGAATTTGCATCTATTGGTATCAGAGCCTATATTTAAAATCATGTTTTATCTATCTTTAAATTTTTCATGTCATTGTTCATGTTTTATTTTAAGAATTTTTTTTTGTTCTTGTTTATCAATTATTGAATTGAGGCAACTATTAAAAAAAAGTTTAAGAAGAAGAAAAGAAATTGCAATTTGTTTTTTCCATAACTTGATATTACAAAAAAATTTGAAGATTTAAGGATTTATTTATCTTTTTTTTCCATAACCCATCCAATAACTATGATTTCTTGCTTTAGATAATCATTAAATCAGGTTTTTTTTAATATAATTTCAACTTTCTTGAGTTGTGTTTAATCTTGATTGTGGTTCTAAGATTCCTACCTCCCGAATTCACATAAAAAAGATAAAATCTAACAAAGTAATATGCATAATTAAATATAACATAATAACTTTGTAAGTTAAAAGATTAAACATACAACTTTATGAACAACACACGCATAAAAGAATTACATACAAAATATCTTAAACAAATTGCTTAGCATAGTTGTTAAAATACTCAGAATGTAAAAGAAATCGCTATATCTAAGTATGCATGTTACTTTGTCAAGTATCAAGTCTTGGACGCACCCTGCAGGAACTAAGGTGACCTTGTATCTTGTTACAAAAGACACAGTCTCTGTCTAAAGCAATAATAAAAGAGTCATGGTCTTGAACAAAATTCTGATCCAAGTAAATTGTAAGTAGTCATTCTCAAGTACCAAATTAATCGGTTATACAAAAAAAAAAATGTCACCACTTGACAAATGACTCAAAAGAAAGGTTAAAATCATTTTCATCAATGCCATAATCGTAGAGTAATCTTCAATGTAGTAATGTAGGTGCAAGCTGCAAAAATGGCTGCAGAGTGCCTGGTAGGAACTTCCTAGCAAACAGAAAACACAGTGAAGAGGCATTGCCATTATAAGTGCAGTTTTCACCAAACCTTATGCGATCCAAGAACTCATCAGAAATATCTTGCTTCACAAACCTTCCAGGATGCGGACCTGCCTTAGACCAATCAACCCAAGTAATGCTCCTATTCGAATTTTGTTCTGGGCAACGAATATTCACTAACGTTGGAATATAATGTTCATCCATGTAACATGGAGGGCTACAATACTCGCTGAAGATGCGATAATACTTGGTATCGGATATGATTTCAACGGCGAGTTTTCGATGTACCTCGAACCATTGAGACCCCTTGCGCCAATCGGAAATGGTGATTGCAGGGAGCATTTTCGGATTGTACCTGCCACGCCCTACCTTTCTTGGATCATCATATGACCCTATGAAGCTTTCTTTGGCATTAACAAGGTAGTTATATACTGTTGTGAAGTTGAATATAGGGATGCATGTTTCTGAGAGCAACACAAATCTCTCGTTAGATACATCGAGAAGGGCATTGGCTAGTAGACGCCTCTCTGCGTCGATCATCGACGGTCTTCCCCATTCCACAGGCTGAGATATATAATGGGGAAAAAAATCAGAAAAAGGTTTTTTCATCAAAGAAGATCTAATTGATTTCGAATTATCAGCTTGCACTTGGAATAATAGAAGTGTGGCTACTCCATCATATAACTTAAAGGTATAATTCATGGACCATATAGAGTAAACTATCCTAAAGTTTTGTTGTGGTGTTCTTAGGCTATATGCAAGAGAATTCATTTCAGGAAAATCAATAAACAGGTTTCAGTAATTTTTCAGCCTGCTGCTTCATATATTTAGCTTTCATTTCGTCCCATTTCTTTAGGATTAGAAGTACAAATTTGGGATTATCCTGTACCTACACATTCAGATATTTTTCTACGCTATTCAATTTGAGAAACTATTTTGAAAACTGATAATTCTACCATATTGTCAACACTTTTACTTTCCTGTTTTCTGGTTGTTATTTACATGCACACATAGAAATCAGCAAGAGGATGGAAAAGACTCACCTTGCTTGGAATTCTTCTTCCATGGAAAACAGAACCCTTAGGCACTGAATCATTGTAAGAGGGGTGATGGTGAACATATATAGTATAAAGCCCTTCATGGCCTCTAAAGAACTTCTCCCACAAAGGAGCCAAAGGTATAGGTCCCTTGGTCAAGAACATAAAAGCAATTTTACGGACATGTTGATCACGTCCAAAATTTTGACTCCCTCGTATCATTGATGCTCGAGAAAACAACTCGTCATCATCCATTTTGTGCACAAGCGGTGGCCTAACATCGGGTAAAAGGGTTGGTAGCGATGCTGGTGGTGGAAATGGTTTTATTAGTGGTGATGGTGGTGGTGGTGGTGGTGGTGGTGGTGGTTGTAGCAGTAGTACTTGTGGTGGTGGCGGTACTTGTGGCGGTGGCGGTAGTGTCAGAGAAAACATGGTAGCATGTGAATCGAAGAAGCATTTCAAATATGAACTGATAGTGATTCCAAAGGACAAACCAAAAACAAAGAAAAGAAAAAGGAAGACATGGCTTAACTGTAAATGGGAATTGATAACTTTGGCAATTGATGATGATTGTTGCTGCTCGTTTCCCATTTCTTTCACGCTCCTAGAGAAGAGAGTTGTCTCAGAATGGAGAGGATAGCAAGAACAGAAGTTAAAATAGTCCCAATAGACGCTAGGACTTCAAAGACTTGAAGCGAAAGTTAAGATGACATGCATTTGTTATGGTACTATGCAAGTTCTTTAGTTTTACTCAAACACTTCAAAGAACATTGAGCTTAGATTCTCCACCAAAAAAGCAAAGAAATTTCAAACCCGACAGCCATTAGCGAATCTATAAGTTTCAAAAATATGCGCAACACGCTTGGTAAAGACCCTGCAGCTACAGCTCATATTAGCCCATTGCTTTCATTAAAACTTGATGCAAGGATACAATGATCAAAGTTGTGAACCCATAAATTTGAGAAAATTGTGAACCTAAAGTCAATCTCCAAATAGCTTTATATTTGGCAATTTGGCACCAGGCTATTCATCTCTGTCCTGCTGGTCTTGGTCTTGGATAGATTTTAACAATTAGGACTCGCCTAAAAAGTCAATCTCCAAATGGCTTTACATTTGGCAATTTGGCACCAGGCTATTCATCTCTGTCCTGCTGGTCTTGGTCTTGGATAGATTTTGACAATTAGTACACGCCTAAAAAGGTTGACCCTTGCTTACCACTCTTCTCATGATTCTTCCATTGACCAGTTGACGATGTTTACGAGTGTATTAATCTGATCAAATGGAGATTGATTTGCTTAAAGAACCAAGCTTCACTAAATCACAGCTGTGCGTTGTTTTGGAACCCTTTTTTTAAGCCATGTTACTGGAGACAGAATGCTTTCTTGAAAAGAAAAATTACTCCTTTTTGCTTTTTACATATCATTTCCGAGACTGCAAATTTGGCAGCTCACGGGTTGGTTATTTTTTTAATAGCATGTTTGCAATTCAAAAGTATTCTTAAATAAATTTGAAAACTTTAAACAGAATACCAAACTGAATCTCTAAGCTATTAACATCGTTACCAGTCGTGCTTTGACCACAAGGACTAGGTTTTTATTTATGAAAAACTGAGACAGGACAAGTAAACGCAACTTCAGGGAAGGTGTTGAGAATCGAACAACACTCAACCCATGAAACATTGACAACCAAATCGAGCTCCTTTAGAAGAAGCCAATAGAATTATTAAAGACCTTATTTCTGGCCCAATGAAGGAAAAAAGAAACTTCAATTCATAAAGGGGATCGCCTTTTAATTCTGTCTGCACCCATCTGCGAAGATTTCTGGCCCAAATTTGCTGACCTTTCTGACTCTCTGCTTTCAATCCTTTAGTTCCACGCTTACCCACTTTATATTTGCAGAAAAAAAAAACCTTGCTGTGAAAAAAATAGAAACATTTAAATTAAATTTTTTTTTATTTCATATTAAAAAAATAATTTTTTTTTGAAAATATAGAGTATATATACTAATGAGTTTCAAATTTCATATTGAAAAAACATAATTTTTTTTCTTGTGAATATAGAATATATATATGAAAGGGTTTTAAATTCCACATTAAAAAGATAATATGTTATCCTTTTAAATTGAAGTATTTAAACAAAAAGATTTTTTTATCACATATTGAAAAAACATGATTTTTTCTTGGAAACATAAAGTATATATATTAATGGGTTTCAAATCCCATATTCAAAAAACATAATTTTTTTTCTAGTGAACATAAAGTATATATACGAAAGGACTTCAAATCCCATATTGAGAAGATAACATGTTATCTTTTTAAGTTGAAGTATTTAAACTAAAAGATTTTTTTATCCCACATTGAAAAAACATAACTATTTTCTTGGGAATATGGAGTATATATACTAATGGGTTTCAAATCCCACATTGAAAAAATATAACTTTTTTTTGTTTGGAAACATATAGTATATATACGAAAGAGCTTCGAATCATACATTGAAAAGATACTACGTTATCTTTTTAAGTTGAAGTATTTAAATCAAAAGGTTTTTTATCTCATATTGAAAGAACATAACTTTTTATACACACACACACACACACACTAATGGGTTTAAAATCTCATATTTGAAAATATAAAAAAAAAGCACCGGGTCTTGCCCGGGTTGGCCAGGTCATGGGTTGACCTGTCGGGTCGACCGGGTTTGGCCGGGTCGTTGCACTGGCCGGGCTTTTGACAAACCCGAACCGGCCCAGCCCCTAGATCAACTAGATCCCGGGTCAACTCACTGGACCGGTCCGGGTGTAATGGCATTGCTTGAGAAGACGCCTTCAAGAGAAGGTTTCTTTTTTAGAATATTTGAAGCATGATCACACATCATTGTACAAGACTTGCTCATTTCATATAAATAGGATGTCTAAGAGCCATTCTTACAGACTTGCTCAGTTCCTATTTTTGGGATCTACAATGATCGGAAATGAAAATATTTGAACAAGTTTATAGGCTTTTTGTTTAAAAAACACACAAGTCAAAATGCCAAACTTCAGCAAGTAGATCAATAAAACAATTGCAATAAATACATGCTGAGTCACATAGTTTTCGTTTCCAAGGACAGCTCACATAAATCATAGAAATCAGGATCCATGAAATATCACGTACTCCGTACTCCTCCCTCCCTTCTAGGAGCTGGATCGGAAACCCACAAATTTAATTTGAAATAAAAGGATTCCCATTAGTAACACTTTATAGGAGTTCCAAAACTCATATAATCAAACTGATGGTATACAATAACAAGAGGTTGATTGTAGGTTTTATTGGATCCAGCAAATAGATTCAAGAAGATCATTAATAGAATTCTTTAAAATACATAGGATTAGGTGTATTTTGAGAGAATATTAAAGAATAAAGAAAAAACACTGATTAATTTTATTCATGTTCAAGAACGGTTTGTAAGGGAGCATCCAAATATTATAGAATAATTGAAATAAAAAGATTCGAATATATTAATTTTGACCTTTCGCTACAAATTGAATTTTGATATGATTCTAGTTGCAATGAAAAGTAGATATCCATATTTTTTTAGTAATATATGATAGACATTCTAATTCATCATGATGAAGGAGAACCATTCATTTGAAGTTAAACTTTGATTCTACAGTAGATTATAAAATTTAATTTTGGGCTTTTTTTAATTAATTAGACTATTATTTATTTATTTTTTAGTTTATTTTAAGGCTTATAGCATTTAAAGGTTTATTTAGGTTGTGTTTTATTTTATTATTTTAGGCTTTTAATGTGTTAAGGTTTACTTATCAAGTTTAAGTCTATTAAGTCAACTTATGGTTAGTTTTCTGCTGATGAGATTTTGAGGTTGATGAAATTTTATCTAATGATGAGATTTTATCTAAAGTCGCTGCATATTAATGCCTTGTTTCTATTGAGTGATTTCTTGCAAGCTCTTCGAAAGATTGAGCAATCTTGTTATGTGATAAGCGACGTCGACCAGCAAGGCCCTTTAGGCTAAATCCCAAATACATATGTTGAAGTTGGATGTGAATTGTTAACTGCATGTGCCCTGCAGGAAGATTGGAAATGAAAAGTATATGCATGCGGCATGTAGAAGAGAACTTATATGCATGCGGCATTCAGAAGAGTATTTATGGTCATATAAAGAATGAAAAGATTATGTTGGAGAGGATTGGGTCACCTACAGGACTGGGTCATTTGCAGTTGCGAACTTTTCATCACTTTTATTTCAGTTTGTTTATAGTTGCTATGCTTAATGTTACGTACGTGTTACATTCAATTTTTACATGGGTAATCTCAAATCATGAGTTACCAGCTTTCCCTTGATTTCAGTTTCCTATACCGGTTTTGCTTATTTAAAGCAGCCGAAAATTATCAATAAGGGCAATCAATCAGTATCTAAAATTTGTGGTACTTTCTCACCTGAAGAGAAACAAACATTTATTGTTGAATATTTACTGGGACTTATTGGTATCAGAGCCAGGTTATTAACAAGCCTGGATATTACGAGCACTAATAAGGAACGAATTGAGCAATTAGAAGATGGGCTACACCGAATGGAGCTAGGCATGGCTGTTTGCAAACCAGGAGCCTCCAAACCAAGACAACCAACAACGTAAAGGCCACGAGGGGGGACGACTAATTGTCTCTTCCAAGACAGCACAACTTGAATTTCCTAGATTTTCAGGAGATGATCCAACGGAGTGATTTAATCATGTGAATCAGTTTTTTGAATTTCAGAATACTCTAGAAACTCAGAAGGTCTCTCTGGCTTCCTACCACTTGGAAGAGGAGGCCAACCAGTGGTGGCAATGGATTCGCAGGTTGACTAAAGAAGAAGGACGCGTTCTATCATGGGAAAATTTTGAAGACGAACTTTGGGCTCGTTTTGTCCCTTCGGAGTGTGAAGATTTTGATAAAGCCCTTTCAAGGATAAGGTAAGGGGGTTCACTGCGGGATTACCAACGGGAATTCGAGCGCTTGGGCAATCGAGTATGCGAATGGACATAGAAGGCTCTTGTGGGTACATTTATGGGTGCCTTAAAAACTGAGATTTTAGATGAGATACGCATGTTTAAGCCTTAAACCTTGAAGGAAGCCATCAATTTAGCCCAGATGAAGGATGATCAATTTAGCAAACAAATGTGGTTTATCAGACCTACACTACCAATGAGATCTACATTATCCACTCCTCGTGTTAATCGAGTTGCACCACCAGTCCCTGCCAATCCTTTTCGATGCCTCACCTGAGAGAAAATGCAGTGGAGGAGAGCTCAGAATTTATGTTTTAACTGCAATGATCGTTTTACTGCAGGACATAAATGTCGAGAACCACGAATACTTATGTTGGAAGGTTACAATGGCAGCAACACTCTTTTATGTGATAATGATAGTGAAGAACAACCAATTCAAAAGAATTGTGAGGCAACCACTGAACTAGAAATCACACTATAAGCGTTGATAGGATGGACTGCGCCTAAGACTATGCGCATAGCTGCAAGGATTGGTTCCCACGTGTCATCGCAGTCATCAACAGTGGATCAACTCACAACTTCATTAGCGAAAGATTGGCCAACGAGATGCGATTACTAGTGGTGCAAGATGCGATTACCAGTGATGCCAATCATAACTTTCACGGTGCAGGTAGCGAATGGCGAGAAATTGAGGTGTCAAGGGCATTTTGAAGAAGTAGGAGTGGACCTGCAAGGCACTCATTTCTCTTTAACTCTTTATTCTCTTCCTCTTACAGGGTTAGATCTAGTCCTGGGAATCCAATGGCTGGAAATGCTGGGTTCCGTGGTTTGCAACTGGAAACAGTTAACTATGGAATTTCTTTGGAAGAACCAGATTAGGCGGTTACAAGGATCGGACAATGAAGCCATTCAAATTGCATCAATCAATGAATTAACCAAAGAGGCTCGTCAGAACCATGCCATTTTTGCAATATGTCTACAGGTCAGTGCTGCGGAGCCACACAACAAAACAATTCATCCTGATATGAAGAAAATATTGCATGAGTTCTCAGAACTATTAAAGGAATTGACAGGTTTACCACTGGTGATAGATCATTGCATCTCCCTCAAGGAAGGAACCGAACCTATTAATGTTCGACCATACCGTTATGCATACTATCAAAAGGAGGAAATTGAGAAACAAGTCCATGAAATGTTAAACTCAGGACTTATTCGACCAAGTGCAAGCCCGTTTTCATCACTTGTACTATTGGTGAAGAAAAAGGATAGAACTTGGCGTTTTTGCACAGATTACCGGGCACTCAATGTTGCCACTGTGAAGGACCGCTTCCCTATTCCCACAGTTGATGATATGTTAGATGAGCTCTATGGTGCTTCATATTTCACCAAGCTAGATCTTAGAGATGGGTATCATTAGGTACGAGTTAATATTATGGATATTCCAAAAACTACTTTCCATACTCATAACGGATATTATGAATACTTGGTTATGCCATTTGGCTTGTGTAATGCACCTTCTACATTTCAAGCTACCATGAACTCAGTATTTCAATCTCATCTTAGAAAATTTATACTGGTTTTCTTCGATGACATATTAGTCTATAATCTTACCTGGGACATGCATTTGATGCATGTAAAACAGACTCTGATGATATTAAAGCAGCATCAGTTCTTTGTCAAAACTAGCAAATGTGTTTTTGGCCAACAAGAGCTTGAGTATCTAGGGCACATTATCACCAATCATGGAGTGAAGGTAGACGAAAACAAAATTGCAGCAATGGTGGCATGACCACGACCCATTAATATTTCTGAGCTACGTGGGTTTTTAGGGTTGACAAGATATTACAGGAAGTTGGTAAAAAATTATAGCATTATGGCACGGGCTCTCAACAATCTCCTTAAAAAGGGCTAATTCGGATGGCATGAGGAAGCTAAAACTGCTTTCTTTGCGCTTAAACAAGCCATGACAACTACATCAACGCTAGCAATGCCCAACTTCAAAGACGTCTTCACTGTTGAAACTGATGCATCAGGTGACAGTATTGGAGCAGTATTGACTTAGCAAGGCAAACTAGTGGCATTTATGAGTCGAGCACTTGGGATGGAAAAAAAATCTTAGTCCACTTACGCCTAAGAGATGTTGGTCATCATTGAAGCTATACGTCTGTGGCGACCATATCTTCTAAGCCAAAAATTTTATATTCAGACAAATCAACAAAGCCTAAAATTATTGTTAGAACAACGCATCACCACACTAGAGTAGCAAAAATAGGTAGCCAAGCTCTTAGGTTATGACTATGAGATCACATACCATCTTGGCCGTGAAAATTATGCAGCTGATGCTCTCTCTCGTAAACAAGGTAGCCTTGTTCTTCACTATCTTTTTATTCCTTAGGTTACCTTATGGGAAGAAATTAAGTAAGCGACAAAGACAGATTCGTACATACAATTCATGAGCCAAGCAATCACAGACCGACTACACAGCCACTATGTGTGGTGTAATGGCCTGCTTCGTTACAAGGAATAAGTCATCGTCCCAACAGATTTTGCCCTATGTGCAAAGTTGCTGCATGAAATGCATGACACCAAGATAAGCGGCCACTCTGGTGTACTGTGCACCTATAAAAAACTAGGACAATAATTTTATTAGCCAGGGATGCATAAATCGGTCCAAGAATATATCAAGAATTGTGTGGTGTGCCAGAAAACAAAGTTGGAAACATTGGCTCCCGCAGGTCTCCTTCAACCACTGCCCATTCCTTGCTAAGTGTGGGATGACATCACACTGGATTTTTTTGAGAGGTTACCCACCTCACAAGACAAGGATACCATCATGGTAGTCGTCGATAGGCTTAGTAAATCAGCTCATTTTCTTACATTAAAACATCCTTTTACAGCTAAAAGTGTTGCAGAGAAATTTATGGAAGGTGTTATTAAGCTCCATGGCATGCCAAAGTCTATCATCAGCGATCGTGATCCAGTTTTTGTGAGCCATTTCTGGCAAGAGTTCTTCAAGATGTCATGTACTAAATTGCAGCTCAGCTCTGCATATCATCCATAGACCGATGGCCAAACAAAAGTTGTCAATCAATGCGTTAAACAATATCTTAGATGCTTTGTCCACCAATGGCCATGAAAATGGAGCTTCTACTTACCTTGAGTAGAATACTGGTACAATACAACGTACCACATCTCAACCGGTATGACCCCTTTTCAAGCACTGTATGATAGGCTACCACCCACTATTCCATCATACAATGAAGGATTATCCTCAGTGCATGAAGTGGATCAGCAATTACAAGACCGAGATGAATTACTCCAACAACTCAAGGTCAACCTTGCACACTCAGTTAATCAGATGAAACAAATCGCAGATCAAAAACGAAGAGATGTGTCATTTGAGGTTGGTGATTTAATGCTTCTGAAACTACATCCTTATCGCCAGCAAACAATTTTTAAAAGAGAATACCAGAAACTTGCCAGCCACTTCTATAAGCCCTATGAAATTCTAGAAAAAATCGGCCTTGTCGCTTACAAACTCCACTTACTAGTAGAGTCGTGTATTCATCCAATATTCCATGTTTCCTTACTCAAACAGTACAACATTAACATGGAGAATGGCGAACACATCACAGAGATACCATCATTCAATGAAGATGTGGAAGTCATACTGACACCACAAGCTATTATCGATCATCGCTGGATCAAACAAGGCGCCCGAATTGTCGAAGAGAGTTTAGTCCACTGGAAATATCTACCAGTAGAAGAGGCGACGTGGGTATCCACCAAACAACTGCTGGAGTTGTTTCTAGATGTGGACCTTGGGGACAAGGTTCCACATAATAGGGGAGGTATTGATAAGCCATGTTGATCAGTAAGGCCCCTTAAGCCAAATCCCAAATACATATGTTGAAGTTGGACGTGAATTGTTAACTGCATGTGTCATGCAGGAAGATTGGACATGAATAGTATATACACGCGGTATGCAGGCATGCAGAAAAGAACTTATATGCATGCGACATGCAGAAGAGTATTTATGGTCACGTAAAGAATGAAAAGATTATGCTGGGGAGGACTGGGTCACCTACAAGACTGAGTCATTTGCAGTTGTGAACTTTTCGTCACTTTTATTTCAGTTTATTATAGTTGTTATGCTTAATGTTATGTTCGTGTTACATTTAGTTTTTATGTGGGTAATCTCAAATCATGAGTTACCAGCTTTCCCTTTATTTCGGTTTCCAGTACCGGTTTTGCTTATTTAAAGCAACCAAAAATTATCAATAAGGACAATCAATCAGTATCTAAAATTTATGGTATTTTCTTACCGAAGAGAAACAAACAATTATTGTGAATATTTGATGGGACTTATCACTGTGATTTATACTTCTTGTATATATTCTGTTATAGATATAAGATGAGATGATGAATTGTACATAACTTTGATTTTCAAGTAAGATTCTTTTCATGTCAAGTTGCAAACTTTTTCTTCAAACCTTAAAATAGCCATCCAAGAGACAATTCCGCGTCAGAAACATGTGAACTTCGAATTTTGAAGCAGATGGAACTTCAATCAAAACATGCTGAAGGCATATATGGCAGACTGAAACAATCATGCAAGGAGTATTAAAGATGTCAAATATTCAGCGCATACCATCATTGACTGGTAAATCTAAATGGTTGCTGCGAGCCCATGGTTTTCATCTCACAAATTAGTGGTATTCCCAGATAAGAATCGCAGGGAGCAGATAAATCAAGCCAAGCTGTACCCGAAGACACTCACCTGACTTGAATGTTACTCATGATCACTCAGCAAGTATTCACAGTACGATCAGATTTATAAATTTCCATTCATTGCAAAGCTCAGAATCAAAATTCAATAGTAAATGATAGATGAGACGCTAACACCGAATGCTGTTGTAGGGATATAAGCAATCTCTCTCTCTCGCCAAACTCAAATTGAACATTTCAATTTACATTTTGACAGTGTCTTGCATGTCAAAGCAATCCCGGAATTAAAAAGAAAAACTAAAAAAGCAACAAATCCAACCAAAAAATGAATATATCTGATCTACACCCAAAAAATGAAACCAAACTTAGCATTCAAGGTGGCTGAATACATGGGGCGGACGAAGTCAAACAACTTCTCTTCAGCAGTCACTAACAGCAGCACTGATCCGAACATTTAATGCTATAAAAGGTAATCAGGAATATCCGGTGTTTGTGCAACCACATTTATAGGTGCATCAGCTCTTTGTCGACTTTTATGTCTACCATGGTGATCTCTAATCTTCTCTCTTTCTTTCTCCCCATCATCTTCCCTTCCATCCCCATTCTTCTTCCCTCGACTTTTCTTGCTTTTCTCTTTACCATGACCCCGGTGTTGGCTTCGCCTTGAACTTGGATTTTCATGATTGGGCTGTTCTCCGACAGCTAGATTTTCTTTAGAATCAGGTAGAATAACATGTTTCGCCTTCCCTTTTCTCTTACTGGATGACTTATCAGATGGATTACTTTGTGATGAGGCAGCTTTGGCTTCATTACCTAAAAGTACATCACGAATGGCGCCAGAAAGTAAATCATCCTTCAGCTCTGGTTTCTTGGAAACGACAGGTGCTGCATCTCCTCCTTCCAACTTAACCACCATAGGCCTAGGTTTTGCATGGTTTGGCTTTCTCTTGGAGACTAGTGATTGGTCTGCAAGCTTAACTAAATCTTCAGTGTCATCATTCGTGTTAATGCCAGAACTAGGGTCATTGGCAGGGGGGTAATCATTTGCAAGAATTTTATTCTTTTCTGAAGGGAGATAATACAACCCATGCCGCTTTCGGTGTTCTGTAAGCAAGGAAGTGGACTCTGTTGATGGTTCTGAATCTTCTTCGCCTTGGAGGTTAGAGACGGAAAAACCAGCACTTTCTCCATAATATGGACTTGTAAGAGAAAAGGAACCGGGTGAAGGTAATTCTACACCTCCACAGATTGCATCCAAGTCAGTGAGATTCTCCTTAAGCACTAGTTCATCTGGTATAAGGACTCTATCCTGGGCAGTTACGGAGACCGGACCGAGCTCCTCAGAGAAGGCATCATGCACCCATTCAACAACTCTGGAAGCAGTCACTTTTTCCCTCTCCAAATTTGCTTCCTTTCGAATCAATGGATTAGAAAATTCTTGTCGTACCAACTCAATAAATCCAAGCACATTCCATGCTCTCTCCTGTATTTCAACATCAAGGCTGCCTGATAATGGACCCAACGCCAATTCCATCAAGTTTAACAGGTTAACAATAGATTCATGCATAAAACTTTTTTCCTCCATGAATGCGGGTGTAGATGTCTGTCCAACCCCAGTATCTACAACAGAAGGATCTTCATATGATTGGTTTGATTCCCTTGGATTGAACCCTTCATCCTGATCACTTTGGACAAGAGCTTTGCCTGTTGCTAAATCAGAACTTTCTGAGCATTCCCTTTTAGAAGCCAAATCTGAAACTTCTGAGGTCATTTCTTCCTTTTGCAAAAAGTAAGAATGTATACAAAAGATTAAGACTTTAAAAGCAGACTGCATGTAAACTGTTCTTATTGACGAAGGCAGGAGACTAGTACGAGGCTGTAGCAATGCCTCCATAAGTTCAACTGGGTTCCTCGAGAACTCTACATATTCCCCACACACCCAAGCAGCAGCAGATAACAGCCGATGCAGAAAAGGATTTCCAAGTAGTGCTGGATCAATCAGCAAGTCACGGCCAACACGAACAAGCTCTGGCCTAACATCCTTGACTCTCATACCTATATCAATTAGCTGATTCTCAATTTCTTCCCCCTTCGAGCAATTTGGAATCCTTGACATTTCCCCAAGAAGTGACACATACCAATCAAAGTCAATTATAACATCATAAACGTTCCGGCAGCATGTTGATAAAATTGAACCAAGAATTTCATTGCAGAACTCAGGGTCAGATTTGAGTGCATAATTAACCAAAACCCTGCAAGTTTCCACTAAATTGCTCTCTGAAGCCATTGCCATAACTAGACGCAAAGACTCGAGTTTAATATTAGGATCTTCATCACTCAAAGACTGGATCACCACATCCTTATTCTCCAAAACTGCCCACAAGTGCTTTGGCGCCATAATAGATACGGCATGCAGTCCAAGATACTTAAGATTTGGATCATCCTCCATCAAAAACTCACGAATTTTTGCAGCTGCAAGCTTCATCGCAGATTCATACTCAGTGAAGCTAGTGACTACAGTCTTAATACACTCAAACACCAAAGACTTCGCCCCGGTCTTTCTCATATGATCACAAATTGGTTCAACCATCCTTTTAGCCAACCTAGGCTCTAAAGGAGCCAACTTGGCAAAAATCTTTAACACCTTAATCAACACCCAATTATTCTTCGAATCAACCAAAATCCTATAAAACTCAGGTGCCAATGGAAGATACGATCTGGGGTCTTTGGAAGCAAGCTCACAAAACACACCAACAACTGCAGACACAATTTGCGAATCACTACCCTCTAAACTCTCAACAAGTTTCTTAAAACACACCCTAACTGCATCTGGGTATTTCTCAAAAAGCCTTAAAACAACACCTATACCTTTCTTTCTAACAAAAACTTTAGAACTAGACATCAAAGTGAAAACCTCAGACGTAAGGTCTCTACATAAATCAACAGTTCCAATTCTAGATAAGCAATCAAGAGCTAAACTCACCTCAAACTCATTGCTACTCTTGAGATCCTTCCTTAGTTGATTACTAATCAACAAAATAACGGGTGTGGATTCATTGAAAGATTGAGAGATCGCTAGATAACCAATCTTTTTGTGAGAGAAAGTAGGAGAAGAAATGCATTCAATAGCATGAAAAGATGCCCATGACATGTCAATAAAGTGGATTGAATTCAGGTAAGTGAGTTTTTGAAGGGCAGTGGATTTGGTTTGCAAGTCAGTGGATTTGATTTCTCGACGGATTTCTTCAATAACTTTGGATATGAAAATGGATTCAGTACTACTTTGTTGTTGGCGAACACCTTTGATGATGTCATCTAAACTTCGTTGAAAAAGGGTGTCCATAAGAGAAGGAGATGCCATTGAAAAGGATTTGGAGAATTAGAGATGGGTTTTGATTTATGGATTGCATGAAAGCATGATTAATTGAAAAGGAGGGATTTTTTTGGTTTTCGTTTTGGTTTTGTCTGATGGTGTTTCAGGGGAAACAAAACAACAACGTTTGGTGTTCTTTTTGGAGAAGTGAAATTGCGGGAGGAAGTTGATTGGATCTATTAGGATTGGGTCCCACTGTCTAAATGATCTATAGTATTTGGGTTATTTACTTAATTCTGATACTAGTGGGATTAATCAATTAGTTTCATTAAATTACAGGGACTAAAGTTTATAACTAACTCATAATTCTTAACTGCTGGCCTTCTCCGGCAGGTCCTTTAC
>Ga0325402_1001910_pt1 | contig 17791 bp, 10 predicted proteins | sample PopdelMetagenome_22_FD_207212 | JGI IMG/M metagenome (GOLD analysis project Ga0325402, IMG submission 207212) | Populus deltoides microbial communities from Bellville, Georgia, United States - Xylem-PdKOR-R3 | ecosystem: Host-associated > Plants > Phyllosphere > Stem > Wood/Secondary xylem... | reverse complement strand
TTTTTTTCCAGACTGGAAAAAATTCAGTTTCATCAGCTGAAGGGGGGAGCAGACACAAGGAGAAGGAGAGCCAGCTCAAAAGTGCTTGAAATGCAATCATAGGTAAAAACCCTCAATGATTATGAGAGATTAAGATTGCTTTCTCATCATAGCTGCATCATCCTTCTCCCTCAAGGGATGCAAGAACTAACACAAAATCAAAAGAAAAGCAGGCATTCAGAATGAGTAGGAGGTGTTGAATCATCATACATATAAGATAATTTAAATCTTTCATCATTATTGCCTGCCCTTCATCCCTTCAAACAGAAATATCTCAACCAAAGAAACAAAACTAGACATTTAGTTAACTATGTTAGTATATTATTTTCAATAAGAAAATGAATAAAAAGGATTCCTCTCAGACAAATGCCTCGAATTGTCCTCACAATTTGAAAGAATGGAAATATGATCAGACTCGTCATCCATGTTTCTTCATCACCGAGAAATCATTGAAAGGAAAAGTGTAAACAATAATTAAAAAAAAATACTAATGATGATTACAATCGTTAAAAGACAAGGAGAGAAAAACGAAGGAAAATATGATTGATGGGAAAACGAAGATACGAGGAGGATAAGCTGGCTCTATCACTATTCGTGGCTTTCGCTTTGTTTTTATAGCTGAAAGAGTACTAGGGTTAGGGTTTTCTTGTTACTTCCTCTTCATCATCTGCTCAAATTACCAGGCTGCCCTTCCAACTTCATCCGGTTGACAAGTCGGTTATGGTTTTCTTTTCAGCAACTTTTTAGAGAGTCTTGTTAAAAACCAAGTATTTTTTTAATATATACACAAAAAAAGGTATATAAGGTTAGTTTTTTCACATTTCACATTATTTCTTAATTTTATAAATATTAATTCAAATCACTTTGTAAAGTCATATTGATAAAATATAATAAGTGATGCACACAATCTTTATTAATAATTAGTATTACACCATTTACAATAAAAAGTTATTTATATTAGAATTTTTATAAAAGACAATGAATTGTTATAAATCTAAAAACAAATTCTATGTAGTTGGGAAAAAAGAAAATGGTCTTCAATTTTTTTCATTCACTGATGTGATCAATTTATGTTTTATTAACACTAGTTTGTATTTACAGTAATGATTTTCAAAATTCCTATTTTGTTTAGTCTACATAAAACATTTCATTTTATTAGTTAAATTTAGATTATGTTTATTTGCTAGAAAGTAATTTTTTTTAAAAAGTGAATTCTGGAAAAGTGAATTTTCAAAAAATAAATTATATTTGGTAGTGTCATAAAAAATAAATTTAAAAACACTTTTCAGTGTTTGGTTATGTCATGAAAAATAAGCTGAAAAATAACTTTTTAATATTTTAATATTTTATTTTAAAAAAATTATCTAACATATATAGAATATTTAATATAAATATTTAATCACTTATAATAAAAGAATGAGATCTAAAAAGTATAATGATGAATTTTTTATTATATCATATATTTATATATAGCTTATTTTATAAAATATAACTATATATGTAATATAAATATTTTAAATATAATATTATAGATATATAAACTTGTGAAATATTTCTTAAATAAAACTTATTAATATATTTTTCATTTGTAAACGCTCAAAATAATTTTCTGATAGTATTAAAAAAGTCAAATTAGTTAATGGTATTGAGTAAGAATTAGATATTTGAGTTTTTTTTTATGAATTTTTTTTAGAGATAAATAAATAAAAAAATATTTTGATAATTTTTTTGAATAAATATATATTTTTAAAAAGGGTATGGACAATTATCCCTTTAATATATATATAAAGCATTAGGAAATAAATATACACATATTACATCAAACATTGTCATGCATAAATATTAAGTTTTGATGTCATACACATACATATTAGTTCAAATTAACAATCATAAACATACTAGACCAAATAAAATAGGTAAACATACTTGTCAAATAGCAAATATAGATTTTCTTGTCATAGTAAAATCATTTTAGCAATCAGGTCTATAGTAGTGTTGGTTCACAAAATTTTGAACCCAATTTTTCTTCAAATTAGCATTTTTTTACCATAAATGCTTTTGCCAACATTTCACTTTGGACCAAGTGATCAAAAGCATTACCAATAGCGATCTCCTCAAAGCCTTCAATTTTCATCACTTCTTTATATAGCTCATTAACATCAAGTTGATTTTTGCTTAGGCTTTTAATTGCAAACGCTACATCTCCAATCTTTTTAGACAACTTTTCAACACTATCATCTTTATACATTTGATTTTTCTTCTTATGTTGCCTCTTTTGTGCACTTGAAGAAGATGTCTCTTTACTTTTTGAAGTTTCTTCATATTCCTTTTCATTTTCAATTGAAATAGATTGCACTTCATTATTCTCTTCCAGGTTGATATCAACATATGATTTGACATAATTTCCAGTTGTCATGTCTTTTCCAACAACAATTGTCATTGCTTTATACATATAAGTTTTTTTGTTGAGATACTTGTCATGATTGGAATGTGCCTGTTCATAAAGATTAGAATATACAATTTCAATTCCTTGTAAAGTTTTGGAAACAAAAGTAAATGTAAAAATTACATAGAATATACTATTTATCATATCTTTACTTCTTCATTATATACATCTTTCGAAACCGTAATCATCTTTAAACAATCATCCCAACCAAAATCACTTTTATTTTTAAGTTTGGTTATTATTTCCCATTCTTTTTCATAGTTTTGAGATGATTGTCCACATGCTTAGGCTCGCATTGCATGTTGAACTTTTGATTAATTTTTGTAGCTACCTTTAGGGGTGTTCAAAATAACTGATTAACCGAGAAAACCGATAAAACCAAAGAAAAATTAACCGAAAAAACCGAACCGAAATGAAAAACCGATTAAACCGATTGTCAAAATCATAAATTTTAACAGGTCCGGCTCGGTTTCGGTTTTGAACCAAAAACCAGCACAAACCGAACCGGACCTATAAAAGCCAAAAGTTACAAAAATCTTCTAGGTATAAATAGTTAAATTGCAACCTAACCCTAACAGTTAACATAACTTTACTGCCTCTCATTTGTGTCGCCGCCTTGCCTAGAGAAAAAACCAATCTTCCTCTCAAATAATTCTCAATCTTCATTTCCCAGTTTCCCAATCTTCCTTTCTGATGGGTTGTTGAATGAGCTTTCAATGAGAAGATCACATTTTTCAACGTCACATACACATCCAAAGCCAAAGAAAATTGATGTACAGTGATCTTTGCCCATCTTTGTCACTTTGCCCATCTGTCACCTGTATCTTTTTCTTATTCTTATCTTTCCTCCCTTTTCATTCTTAGCTGTACCTCAGACTCCGCTACTTTGAGTTCTTGGTCGAGACTCTCTCTTTCACTCCTGCAACTAGAGGCTCTCCTTTCTAAAGCTGCGAAAGGCGCCCCCCTCAAAACAAAGCCCCACCCTTCTTTACCCCCTTTAACGAAAGACCCTCGCCCCGCTTCCTATTCATTTGTGGGTCGGGACCCGAGGGCTTTTTTTTCTCAATTTCAAGAATCTCCCAACCGATCTTTCTTGTGGTAAGTATTCGTGATAATGGCTGAGATCGATGGGATTAATGGCAATGGAAACCATGAAGGAGGTGTTTTGGTTGGGATCGTGAAAATTTTAAAGCCTGATTTAATGTAAACCAATTTTAAAAAATCCAAAAAATAACCCATATATGATGGGATTAGGTTTCCCGGTTTTTTACCAAAAAACCGGATGTAATCGAACCGGACCGGTTCGGTTTGAACCGGTTTTCGGTCCGGTCCGGTTAGTATTTCACAAAATTCATGTAATTCGGTTCGGTTTGTTTTTTGAGTCTAAACCAAACCGAACCGTGAACACCCCTAGCTACCTTTACAAAAGAATTTGCTTTAAAAGTGGAAGAAGACTTGTTTTCTTTAAGTGCCTCCTCGACTAATATCTCAAGTAGCATGTGAGACATAGAATTAGATCATGTGTAGTGCTTACTTTTGCATTTTTTATTCTTTGCGATACTCATTTCTACAAAACAAAATCACAAATTTATACAAAATAAAATCATACAATATTTAGATTGAACTAATTTTATACAAAAAAAAATACAACTAATATTTAAAAAAGAACACATGAAATACATAAGAAATTATAATAAAGTCAATAAACAATCCAAATATATAACAAAGACAAATCAAACTTAAGAAAGACATAATGAAAACAAACACATATAATTAACATTCAATTACTAATTTCTTTGAGTGTTATAATCATTCCACATGGTTGATGTAATCATTTCTCTTTTTATTATCCACTCCCTATTCTCTTCCCTCTCCTCTCGTTGGCTTAATATGATTGTTCTTCTAATTGGTTCACTTTTCGAACATATTTCTTACATAAGAAAGTCATAAGGATCAACTCTCATTATGTGATTATGAATAATACAACATGCAAGAACAACATTCACTTGTGTTTCATAAGACCAAAAAGGTTTTTCATCAATTGATCTAAAACGACTCTTTAAAATACCAAACTCTGGCTCAATAGCGGTTCGTAATGAAGAGTGTCAAAGATTAAATAACTCATTTTTATTTTTTGGTAAATGTTCTGTAAACTCATTCAAGTGGTATCGAACTCTATGAAAATGAGAAATGATTCTGTTTCGAATACCATAACCAGCATCACCAAGATAATATTTTCCTACAAATAAAAAATAAAACCTATTATTTTCTTTATCTAATTAGACAATTTATATGTTTATTGTATATTATAAATATTTAATTTATATCTTCTAGAATTTTTAGACCACTAGGTCTTGGTAGTGTATCACCTAAAACCTGGGAATCGTGTGCATTTCTTTCTCATCCAGCTAAAACTTATATAAACTTCAAATTAAAAGTTATAGCTGCTAAAACATTTTGTGTTGTTCCCTCTTTTCAACCTCGAAACTTTCCTTGAATTTCAACAAGAACATTTGCAGGAACATGAGTACCATCAATTGCTCTCACACAATCCTATATAAACATGAAAAAATAATTTATAACCTTTTCTTTTAGATGTAATCAATCAATGTATAAAAATATTGGTATTGTTCCCATACCTTAAAATAAAGATAGAATCTACGATTATTCATTATCTCCGCGAGAACTATAGCCCTTGGATCTTTGATAAGGTACTTGTATAATTTAAGAACTGCTTTTAATATAATTCTAAAGTAACGATGGATAGTTTCAACAAACCTATAGTATATACTACCAATAAAATGAAATCTTTGGTTTCGACCTATAATTTGGAATAACATAATTACTTGCTCCCTAATAGATACATTTTGAGTTGATCGTAATAGGTCACAACTTGTGAGAACATCACACAAATTATATAACACAACTGGTTTCATACGAATTTGTTCGATGCAATGTTTATCACTTCGATTCAAAATGCTATCAATATAGAATTCTCATTAAGCAATTGCATTTATACGTGGTTCTCTTGGTATATAAAATCTATTTCTTTCTCGTTCAATAATAGCTACCCCTACAGCTATGACAATTACAGCTGCTTCTATACATGTTGCATGAATAATCTTACTATCCATAATAAGAAAGTGAAGTTTTCTGATAATGAAACTTAAAAAGTTTGGAGAAATACTTACATAATCAATATAATAAATTATGATAAAACTGACACAATCAATATATTTGGATAGCTATAAATACTTGTAATTCTACATGTCATGTTCAGTTCAATTTGTGGTATCAAGCCACTGATGTATACTAGTGAAAGAGCTTCACTTTTAAATGTTCAGGGGGTTGAAGATAAATTAATATTAGAGAAATTATTGACTACTTTCTTGTTCATCAAGAGGAAATCCAACAGTATTTGGGTTCAGGATAAAGCAAAGACATCGACATTAAGTACCTCAAATTTGTTTGGAGATGCTGAACAAGTCTAGTTTCACTAAAAGTATATGTGAAAATGTCTTTGTTGTTGTGTACATTAACTCTTTTTTTTTTTTTTTGTCTAAATCCATGCTTCTTATTAACTGCATATATTTACATATTGTTCATAAAAATAACTTATTAAAAATACCTATGGCTCAAAATAAATGGCAGAACAAATAATCTTTAAAATCAACTAGATTAATAATAAAAAGAATAAAAATTTTAAATCTAGCAAGACTAATAGATTATTTTAAATAAATCAATTCTTTTATGATAGAGCATGAACTTGATGGTAAAGACTACAAAAATGAAGAAATTCTAGTGTATTCAATTTACAAAGACCCTATGAGTTTTTATTTTTTCTATTTTATTTGCATATTGTAAAGACTACAATATGCAAACAAACTAGACCAAAAAAAAAACCCATTGTCCGTAAGTTATTAGTTTATTAGTTTATAATTAGTGCTGGTAACATCAATTTCTAATTAACTTCTAATGAGGAAAAAAAAAACCCAGCACAAACAGAAGAGTTAAAGGTGTGTGAATTATGATCAACACTAAGAATATGAACAATAAACATCTAAGATTGAATCAACAAACAAATTAACAAGCAAGATCCTGAGATCCTATAAAAAAAAGGCATTGGATTGTTCTGATTTTTTCCCAAAAACCAAACAAAACATGAAAAACACAACAAATTAACAAGCTTACAAGATTTATGCCACAATAACAACTAAAAATCCAAACAAAGAACAGGAAAAAAAAGGGCAGATAATAAAGAAACATTTGAGGAAAATGGTTACCTAAAATAAGATGATTCAATGCTTCAATGGAGAGCTTCAATGAAAATTATTGCAAATAACAGAGAATAAAAATATAATTATTATGATGATCTTTTGTTTCAATAAAGAGATTTAAGAAAGTGAGATTTATAGCTATGCAAAGTGATTTTTTGAAGAGATTTGTTCTAGTAAAACTAACATGGAAAAGTGAGAGATTTGTTTCATTATCTGTAAGTCAAAAAGGAAAGTGTTTTCCAAGAATAAAAAGAGAAAAACACTTTCCAACTATTAAAGTTTAGTTTTTCCTTTGACCAGAATTTAATTTTCTTTGACTAACTTTCCGTATGTTTATCAAACATGAAAAAGTGAGGAAAATGGTTTCCAGAAAAGTATTTTTCTAGAAAGAAACAAGGCCTTAGAGTTGTTATTGTTGATTTGCATCTAATTATACCTCAGAAAATAAATTCCACCATTTCTATCGATTGTGTTTTGGTGTCATCATCATAATGTAGGATGTGGCCAACATGGATGAATTGTTTTAAGAAATATTAATGAGAAATTGGTTTATTAATATTTGAATGGTGTTTATTGAATTTGTTTTGTGAAAATTGGTTGAAAATAGATTTTTAGATAAATAAACATTGAACTTGTCTTTTCAATCATTTCTTTGATGGACAAAAAATAAATTAGTAGACATGTTATCTACCAATAGAAATAATGCATAGTCTACTTTGTTTTTTTATAGCAATAGGCAATGATGTATCATTCGCCCACTTAAAAAAAAAGGTTGTCCATGCCCATGTGCATATGCCCTATTTTGTTATAGGCCAGACGTGATGGCCTCCCCATACCCTAGTGTCCAGTTTTTTTTTTTGCTAAAGCATTTATGGTTTTATTCTTCCATTTTAATTAAATTCCTTTTAAATAAATTAAAGATATTATTTTATTAAATATCATTCTAGTTTTACTTGATTTTCAAGATTATAACATTCATTTAATAATAATAGCTAACACACATTTTCTCTCGCCCTTCATATATATATATATATATATATATAATTGGCCTTTTTATTATCATATAATTAAATAATAAAAATAAACACAAAATTTCTCCATGGTATCGCGTGAGCAATTTATTATCCTTATACTTTTTTAATGCATTTATGACAAAATTATCAAAACATTATTTTTTATTAAAACTTGCTTTTATGATTCTTATAAGTCTTTGTTTATATAAAAAATAAATATTATGGTGACAAAAATTCCAAAAAACAAATGTTAATAAGATAAAGAGGCCTTAATTAAAGAAATACTTTTCTTATTTTTATTTCAAATCATTGCTATTTATTTTAAAAAATATTATTTTAATATATTTATAAGCAGAAAATACTTTAAAAAATAACTGATATTATACTTCCAAATACATCAAGAACATTAAAGAAAGATATCCTTAACCGAAAAGTCCAAGCCAACATATATAACAATCCATGCAAAAGAGCCATCCAACTTCCATGTATATATAAAATAAATGCAACTGGGTTTCTACCTTGAGGAAAAAAACTAACACGACCGAGAGCAAGACAGATCCTTTATTTTGAGAGATAACACCAGATGGAGAACAACATAGAAAGCAAAAAAGAGTTGAAAAACTGTCTACACAAACCATAAACAATAATCAGTTGACCGGCAAAACACAGCTTCACAAACAACTAGGGCATCCTAGCAAAAAGACAAAAGGCCAAGCATAAGTAGACCTATAAACAAATGAAACACCAAACAAGGTAAAATAATAGTAATAAAACTATACAGCCCCAGAAGACTAATCACCATGACAATTGCCGGGAGAATGCAGAACAACACAATTCCAAAAATAACGAGCAAATAGAGAGAGGCTTGAACATTTCAAATGAGAGCAGAACCCAACAAAAAAAATAAGAAGCTTATATACCCTCTCGTAGAAAAAGATCGACCTAAATATTCTAAGGAAAAAAATAACAGCAAAACAACAACAAAAACTCTTAAACCATTAACGTCCTAATTAACCTAGATAAAAAAATTGACATGAAAAGCATAGAAACCAGCAATTCAAACAAGAAATACAAGGGGAAATAAACCAAAAATGAAAAAGAGCCTTATATATAGAAACATCCAAATGAAACCTTACCAAGAAAGAGAGAAGAGGTAGAAAAAAACCCAAAAAAGATCATCCAGAAACAAGCCCACATCCATTAATCCAAGCAAATCAATTACCCCCACCCTCCTGATGAACATAAGAAGGCCAATTACATCATAAGTGGGGTGTGCATTTAATGCACATTGATGACACACCCCACTCACTGATAAAGGAAAAAAAACCGCTACATAACCCTAAAGCGCAACCACAATCAACCATGCAAGTTAGTTATTCTTAGCTCAACCTCGTCAAAGGACAACCAGACACAGGAAAAAGATTTTAAAAGCCTACAGGAGCCGAGAAGCAAGCCAGGACCAACACTTGAATGTCGAGAGAAGAAAGTAGGGAATGAGAGAACGATAACGATATTAACTTTTTTAATCCACAGTAGATATAATCACGAGCCATAATGTTTTACTGATGACATTTAGGTCTTTTTCAATAATCAAGGGCTAGATGTTAAATAAACTTTGAATACTTTATGTTACCATCTGTAAATCTTCTAGCCAAGTTCATGTCCTATTCTTTTCATGTTAGATTTATACATGTAAAAAGTTTCATCTCTAATATTTTTTTCATTTCTAAATGTTTTACTTTATTAATTAATTGTCTACCACTAAAAATTATTTCTCATAATTTTTCCACCGTCGTTGTAATAAAAAGGAGAAATAATGTATTTTTTTAGTTTTAAATCACCATTAAATATTGATATGTGATTCTATGATAAACTAGATGATGACACCTCCTACTTCGCTTCACAATATTTATTGAGAGATAGACACAAGGAGGGTAGGAAAAAGCAAGAAAAAAAACCCTCGAAAATATACAATATGCTCTCTCCATCTCCTTCTACACACACACGCACACCACTATGTATGTGTTTTTGCACTGCCGTGGGTTGGAACAATCTTTTATATCAAAGCAAAAAATAAAATAAAAAATGCGGGCATTGACAAAGCATTTGACACCATAGAAAAATTTATGAATTAATCTATTATCTTTCAATAATTTTAAAATAAAAAACTGTAAACTTATAAAAATGATAAGAAATTAGAATTAATAATAAAAAATCTAAATGATTTGAAGTAAGGTTTAAAAAGGTTTCTTTTTAGCTAAAACCTTCGTTACCTAATTAAACAATAGCTTTTTTTTCTTTCTTTATTCTTTTTTTGCATTTGACTTGACAAAAATATTTTTAAAATAATAACTTACCGGAGCTATAAATTAAAGTTCTAATAAAAATAAAAAAAAGTGCATCTTGATATCTTTTATGTCAAGTGCAGCCATTGCCCAAGCACAACAAATTTTCATAAAGAGTTAATAATTTTATGTGACCATGGAAGAATAAAGGTGTTAGTAAATATTAAAATGAATTATAAACATTAACTAAATACTAAGTCTAGAAGTTAAGAGACCCCAGACTCACACATTTACTTTGCTTGGATTTCAAATTAAATTGGATTTCAAATTAAATTGGATTGGAGCTGACCCAATATGATCTGGTTAAAACCTGATTTGATATAATTTTTTTTTAAAAAATAGCACTTTTTAATATTATAAAACACAATGCCACATCCTTTCTCAAAAATAAACAAAAAAAATAAATAAATGGTATTTAATCAAACAACACTAAAAAATCTTAGTGATCAAGTAGAATTTTAAAAAAATTAAGAAAATATCATGAAAGGCTGCACAAAAAGAACATTTGCTAATATAATAAAAAATGCTATAATATCATAAAAAAATTAAAATTCAAGGGTATCTAATAAAAAAATTCAATTTTTTTTACCAATATATATGAATAGTCTTTAAGTGTAAAATCTAGAAAAAAAAAATAAAAAAACAATAGACCAAGCAAGCGGGCCTATTTCCTAACCCATTGAAAAGAGGTTCGGCTCGCATGCCAATCCTCTTTTTAAAAATTAGAGGATGAACAATGCCCTTTATTTTTTTTTAAAAAAACATAGACGATACATTGTCTGCTATTCTAGATTTTAGTGACCATTTGGTCATCAAAAAGTTAAAGTAGATGTATTTTATACCCAAAAGCACCTAAAACACACCTTATAAACCTTAATACACCCATTTATGGCCTTAAAATAACCAAAAAATCAGTTATAAACCTAAAATCAACATGAATTTAAAAAAAACTTCTCAACCCCAGATCTACCAACTCAAGCAATATTAAGGTAAAAAAACACTCAAGTAGAACTCCACTAACCGAATGAAACCTGTTAACACCAAGATTAATTTTTTTCATGACCGAAATTGGTGCAAATGATGATTTTCTATCTCCTTAACTAGTATTCGATAACTCTCTTTCCTTTCTAAAACCAAGGGACTAAAATATAAGAAAATAAAATTTTGAAAAAAAAGATGAATTTTTGAAAACCAAAAGGACTGTAATTGTATCAATTAGAAAAAGTGGACCAAAATTAACTTTTTGGGTTAAAATTGAAATTGGCACCTCGTTTCCTTGTGTTTTTCACTTTGATCCACCGAGTTTGAATCTTTCTATTCCTAAAAAAATTAGAGGCAATTGGTAATTAATTTAACCACAAAAGGATCCAATTCAATAAAAAAAATGTTAGATAACCAAAATGAAAAAAAAAAATTTCAATACTAAATCCATAGTTATTAATGAGTGCGTGCACAATGTTTCTTGCACACTAAAAACCTATACTTTTTTTGGTTTATTCTACTAGCCCCGTCCTTGCACCTCGCCACAACCCAAACAAGTTTTTTAATTAAAAAACAAATATATGATTGACAATATTTTACCACCATCAGGAAAAAGTGTAATTGTGAATAAAAAAGATAATGCATACATTTAATAAAATAATTTAAGAATTATATGTGCCAAAACGTATTAAAAATGTTTTTTATGCTAACTAAGTATGAGCTGATTAGATTAATTATCTAATTAAATAATATCTCAAATATAATATAATTTATTACATCATAATTAGTTTTGATTATACTTCAGAAAAAAAGAACAAAAACAAATCATAAAGTGCATAACAAAAAAAAAAAGGTTTGCTAATATAAACAATGGCACGATCTCATTCAAAAAGAAATTAAAAAAATAATTTTATTTAAATGAATTTAGAGAGAAAACAATTATTCAGATCCTTAAAATAGAGATTAAGAGTGTAGGCAATGTGGCCTCACTTCTGTCCAAAACAATGGACAAGTGTGCAGAGGCTTTCAAGTGTAATCAAGAGTGCGAACAATGTGGGCTTATTACATTGTATGTTAAACCAAATTTTTTTTTACATAAATAAAAAAAATTTAGACCACAAGAAATTCTTTAGTATTAAACCAACAAAACAATTTAAATTTCAAACTTTTTAACTTGAAACTTTATTTAGCTCGGGTTTCAAATTAAATTATAGAAATTGCTTCAAAGTTATCTAGTCACTTGGAAGGTCAAAAGGCAACCCGAATATGTAAGAACATGGTTTGACTAAAAAAAATAAATTGAATATGATATTTTCAAAAAAAATATATATTGAGATAAAACATATTAGATTGACTCGGTGTAGGATTTTGATGGAATAAAATGCAGAGGCTAACAATTAACATATCTATTCTGAAACTTCCACCACTTTATTGATCATTAGAGGTCTTATTTAAGCAATTGGAAAAAATCAAAATGCAAGTAACAAACAACTAAATCTGTTGTTGTTACATAACATAATAAAAAAGATCATAATAAAATAAAGAAGATTTATGTTAATCTTAACAGATTTTGACAATTTCAAATCAATAAGTGTTTTATTAAATCTAAAACTCTTATCAGCTCCATATCAGTAGACTCCACATCAGCAGCTTTTGAGGTATCAATTCAACACCCAGGCTTCATGACTTGACTCGTCAAAACTATGACATAGGATATGGATTCCATTAGGTTTGATAACTTTGTTTTTAAAATTATTTTTTACTTAATTATATGATAATAAAAATAGACCATTGCAAAATTTAGCACCAACCAAATGTCAAAACTTTTATTTGAGATCACGATAACCCTAGGAAAAGCAAACCAAAACAAATTATGAAAACCAATTCAAAATCAATCAAATGTTAAGGATTAAATTAAAGAAAAGAAAGCCAATAAAAAAAAATCAATAAAACACACAATGTTGAATGATGAAATTAAAAGATAAAAATAAAAGAAAAAAAATCATAGGCATACAAACTTGACTGGCTTAGCCCACCAGGTCTTAAAAAAACACGAACACAAAAGTTTGGGCCATCCATTTTTTTTTATTGAGAGGATGGCATGTCATCACTCTTTTTTAAAAAGAAAATACAATAAATGATCCATCACCTGCAAGGGCAAATGATGCATCACTTGTTGCTGCTTGTAATTCAATCACCATTGTGTAGATCAAAAAAGCAAGGATGAGGGTTTTTTGGTAAAAAAAATCTATTTTCCTACTTGTTTTCACTAAAAAAAAAACCCTTAGAACCCAAAAAACTAATTTGACAACCTAAAAATCTCTTCAAAAATAAAAAAAAATCGAATCAGAAATTTTTTTTATCTTTCGACCCAATCTACCTTTTGAGACTAGATCAAGCTTTAAACAAACCTTAATGAAACACCCCCTCATCAAATAAAATTCATCAACATCAAGAATATATTTTTTTATTGTTGAAATAGTATATTTTTTTTAATCAGGTTTTCATCTTTTCTATCAAATTAGAGACTAAATAATAATAATAATAAAAAATTTAGACCGAAAATAAAATTTCAAAGACTAAAGGGACCGCAAAGGAATGAAAATAAAAGTGTTTGGACAAAAGTGATTTTTTTCACATCAATTTCTATTTAGCCACTTGATTTTGCCATTTTTTATACTTTGATCTTCTATTTTTTGGATTTTGTCTCCCTTCAACAAATTAGAAGAGCTTGATTGTTAATTTGCTAGAAAAATATCCAATTGTAGAGAGAAAAAAAGTTCAATGATTAAAAAAAATCATTATTAAAATGTTCACATAAAAGCTCAATGTCTTTTAGCTTTTCTCTACAATAATATATTGAAAACTCTTATCGGTCACTGCCATAGGCCACCGACGGATGCAAGTTGGTTCGCGAAGGCCTAAAAGACTTACTGGAGGAAATGGGCATAAAAGCTGAGATATCGATAAGAACTATACACACCACGAAAGCCTAATAGCAATGAACGTCCGAGTCATAATTTTTCTCTGTCAGAAACACCTCCGCTTCATAATTGCAAATATATGTTTATTTCACTAGCTCTCGTCCTATTTAAATCAAGAATCTATAAAAATGGAGTTGGAAGGTGAAGAAAATTCCCAGCAATTCTCCTAGACAAAGAAAAGAAGAAAAAAATATATATATAGGCAAAGGCCCATGCGACCCCATGTGATAAGGATTCGTACCATGTTTCGCAAAATGATTCTTGGACAGAATGCAGAAGACATTGTTCCATACCACAGTCTTCATCATGAATAGAAGGAAATTAGAACACAGCAAGATGCTTGTGTCATCTTCACCTTGACTTCCAGTTCATCACAGAACGTTCCAAGAGAAAAAAAGGGACAAGCAATAGGACAAAAGGGAATAGAATATGTGATGCTTCCAATGATATATGAATGCTATTTCCAACCCTTAACTTCTGGGAGTGACCCACAGATACACAACACAGTTCAAATTACACAAACTTTATAGAAAGAACCTGCAATTTCCACTATCCTCCATGCTTTGCGATGCCCATCACCTTAAAAGATGTGTCAATTTGGACACTCAACGGAATCATTGGTGCAAAAACAGCATCCTTCAAAACAAAAAGAAGTTGCCATCTTTTATAATCACAAGTGGAAGTAACTTACATGTGCTAAAAATAATAATTTATGGACACCCACTACGCAGTGTAATTTGGTCCACTCAACCAAGACAACGTATACTAAATAACAAGACCACCTGTTCCCATACTGAGACATCTACTGTTGATGATGATGATGTTGTCTTCCCTTCCTAGCATTTACAACCGCTTGTTCATGAGAATCACAAACTTGGGTCTTAAACTTGCACCCAAACCTCCTCGTCAAGGACCCTCTCCACCCTCCGTTATGCTCACGTGGACCCTCCTTGTCAATCTTCTCAATCACCCTCTTCATATTTGAGCACTCTCTTTCAAGCTGATGTACCCTAGTCCTCATGCTATCCATGTCTAGCCTAAGCCCTTGATTTTCCCTCACCGCTCCCCTCCAAGCGTTACTGTTACCCTCCTGCATGGCCCCTGCTTCTGCTTCTGCTTCTGCCTCTGCCTCTGCCTCTGCCTCTGCCTCTACCTCTATCTCCTCCTCCCTCCGTCTTAGCAGGGAGGGCCTTGCAGAATCAGCCTCCACTGCAATCAATGTCCCTGCAATTGCGTGGCGGAGTTGTATCTGCTCAAAAAACAAAACTTGAACCACTGCACGCAATGGAAGCCGCTCATTTTGTGCTGCGTGCGTGCACGCTTCTATTGTGAGCTTTTGGCAATCCATGATTCCACATATCTTCTCTCGCTCCGCCTCTGATGTCCATGGATGAGACTTCAAGAATAAAATAAAATAAAAAACAATAAGCTTTTTTTACTGTGAAGCATAAATTTCCATACAGGGATCCTTATAACAGAATATTGAATCAAGCATTGTGAAAACAAAACAACCTGACCATCTACTACTATAATTCTTCTTTATAGAAATGGTGATCTACATTAACACAGCACTAAATCTATCTATAATATGCAAAAATACATGACTGCTCGTAATATTTCATTGCACAATTAAAAATAACTCAATGAACAAAATGTACCTTGAGGTACACATCTACAGCTCGGTAAAGGCCATCATCAAAGAGTCTAGCTTGCTCCGGTAGTGAAATTGCGAGATTGTAGAACCTATCAGACTTTAAATTTGCATCTGATCCAATCTCGGCAAGATAGCCATCAATTAGCTTTCCTACAAGCATTAAAGTGGGTGGTCTCACATTGCCACCTCCACCATCGTCGCCAGCTTCAATCTCACCTGCGTTGCTCTCTTCTTCAAGTCCATCCAAGAAGTGGCCTAGGATTCTCTCCAAGCAATCCACATCATATAAAGTCTCGTTCAAATATGAATAGCTAGGAATCAATAAATCATCTAGTGTTGCTTGCTCTAGTTGTAACCCAATCTTCTTCTCCAATGTGGACCGACACTCTTCAGCTGCATTTAGTATATTAGCTGTTCTTAACAAACCAAATAAGAACCTTGTAGTTGTGGAAGATCTAGAACTTTTGTGCAATGGAAGATGGGAAACAATAGTCTCCAACACTTCCCTTTGTTCACGCTCTGAAGCAATTGAAGATGATGATGAAGAAGATGGCCTCCTATTTGATCTTGATATGCCAGGAATGTGCTTCTTGGCATAGTACATTAAACAGCTCTCTACAATCTCCGGCTTCAGATCTCCCACTTTCATAGCCAAAATCAACCGCTTGAACAACTGTAAGCTCAAAAGTGTCAAATCATCAAACCAAGAATCCGCATTATTGCTTTTGGCACCGCTTCCTTTTCTTCTTACCGTGGATCCAATCCCGTTCCATAGGGCCTGACTGGAACCAGCTCTAACATTCTCATTTGCTGCTTCGCTGACCGGCCAGCCAAACAAGGCTGGATCGACAGAGGAAGCTCTCGAAGCAATAGAATCAATGCATCTCTCAGTAATGCCTAAACTCTCAGCGAGTGGCATCACCCGCTCGCAAGATTTTAAGGCCTTAATAGACTCCTTAAGACTTTTAAGCACAGATTGCGAGAAAAACCTCTCTGTCTTGGAAATTAAATTATCTTCTGAATACTCTTCTGTCATTTCAAGAAACTCTCCGGCACAGCGAAGAGGAGCAATGATAGATGAATTTAAGTCTACCTTCACACCGTAGCAAAACTTTGCAGCCATCTCAAAAGTTTCAGAGCCTCCTGGGAAGTCCAGGAGAGAAATTTGACAAAGGATTTCTTCAATTTCATCTCTTTCTTCTTCTGTTTCTTCTTGGTGGTCATCTCTTTGAGTGGTTGAAGTTGTGGGATTTTTTTCTTGCTCTGTTATTAGTTGATGAAGCTTTCTACTTCTTGACGTCAAAGGAAACTAAACCACCAAAAGAGAATACAGAGCCACCAGTGAGCAAGAAAGAAAATGACTTGAACATGGAACATTGCTACGAGGGTTATACTTTACCTTGTGGAGGTGAAAGGTCATGTCCTCTACTTCAATCACAATGTCACTTGGCAGCCCAGTTGTGCAAAACCTGCAAGAAAGAAGCCATGAACAAAAAGTCTATGTTTGAGCAAAAAGAAACACGGGCAAGAGAAGACTAGTTAGCTTTGCAAACTAATCCACTAACCATGCCTGCCCTTTAGAGCTAGGCTTCTCAGCTGCCATTTTAATTTGAAAGAAAATCTGCTTCTTTGAGAGGCTGTTTCTTGAAAACTAGGCTAGATCCATGAGAAGAGAGGGAAAGAGAGTAGAGGGTTTTTGGCATCAAAGTGTGAGAATGAATGATAGGAGAAAATGTTTGTTTAGGGCTAAAGTAAGAGTAGTGTGGGGTTTGTGTGACAACAAATCATAAAAGTGAATCCCACAGCTCAAAACGGACAAACAAAGGTTGAACAGATTTCTACAAAGGGTTTCAATGACATCATTCTTTTTCTTCTTTCAATCGAGATTTCTTTCGCTTTTTTCTTGTTTGAATGAGATCAGGATCTTAACTAATCTAAATTGAAAAATCCCTCTTTCAGTAGTCGAAAGGAAGTCTTTTGGAACAATTTTCTTTCTTACACCTTGTAAAGACCATCATTATAATCATCATCATCCTTATCCATTGCCATTGC
>Ga0325402_1001908_pt1 | contig 17799 bp, 13 predicted proteins | sample PopdelMetagenome_22_FD_207212 | JGI IMG/M metagenome (GOLD analysis project Ga0325402, IMG submission 207212) | Populus deltoides microbial communities from Bellville, Georgia, United States - Xylem-PdKOR-R3 | ecosystem: Host-associated > Plants > Phyllosphere > Stem > Wood/Secondary xylem... | reverse complement strand
GCAACAATACGTTTCCAGAGACTTGTTAATTAATGATTGTTTAAAATTAATGATTGTTTACTAGGGTAACTTAGATATATGCAAAAGGCATTCCCAGAGATGAACACAAATTATTATCCCTTGCTAACCACTTTACTTGAAATTGAAGGATTTTTAAAAAAGAAAACAAACACAAAACTTCTCATCTATTTGTTTACTCGATCTCCTCCAAAACTAGGTGCCTGTTAAGAAACCTTGCGCCATTAAACTGTGCTTTACGTTTGTTTTCATGAAGAAAAAAATAAAATTAATCTCGTCCACTGTTAAGTTCTCCTTGACTTGACCCACAGAAAGATCAAGTCTATTTTAGGCTTTATAATATAAAGAAAAAAGCATCCTTTTGCTGGGCTGCCTGGCGACGGGTTTAACCCATCAGACTTTCTTGTGCAAGGATAGTTGACCCAGTGTGATATTAATTATTCTCAGCAAACTGACCCATAATTAATATTAACATGGAAATCTGCTCCAAAGTAAAGACTTTCATGAATCCTAGCACGCGTATTTCTACATCCACCATCTCTCAATCTAGCTTGAAATCTCACTTTTAGGAATATTTACACTTATTTTCCACTATAATGACGTTACAGTTTCTTCCCGGAAACTACTGGCTTTTCTTTCTTTGAAGGGCACTAATGCAGATTAAACCTCGTACATATTATTCAATTACTAGGCCCAGAACTGAAAATCGGACAACCCTATAATATTTCCCAAAATTTACCATGCATGATAATAAAAGAGGAGAAACATCAAATTAGTCCAATGCAAACTCACGATCGCCTTCTTTGCATAAAACCTAGAATTCTTCAAATGCTACTTGATTAGAAAAATAAAAATAAAGAAAATCGAGCAAACATGTTCAGCCAGCTCAGTACCAGCAAACAACGTATTTTTAATTCCTTTTCAAAACATAATAAAGATGAAACTTCAACTCTATCGAAACAACGTTTTAGAAACACTAAAACCGCCCGATTCAATATATATCCATCTCTTCAGGAAACAGTAAAGAACACAAGGGTAAAATAGAGTGAAGATGTTACGTACCCCGCAACCAGTATCGATGGCAGTCCTTATTGACCCATCTTTGAGATTTATCAGCTTCCCTATGTCATCAATATAAGCATCAGCACCGCGAGGAAACATGGTTCCACCACCCGGGAACCTGAGCCGCTCTCCTTCTACGCGGACCCAATTCTGATTCTTCTTCTCAACCGTCAAATCTTTATGTGGCACATTAGCATACCAAGCCAATTCTCTACTCTCCGGCCAGCTAAAAGGCACCTTATAACCATACGGAGGCGGTACACGACACTTCAAGATCTCATGGCTCTCCGGGCAGTGTCTCTCTCTGTATACAAGTCTATCCCTATCAAATCTCAACGAACGTTCAGCGTCCTCACATGGGGTGTACTCACTGTACTTAGGGTCACATGGCGGGAAGTGATGCTCACGCGCTACCGGAGGTTTTGGGTCTTGAGCAAAGTGGCGTGCTGCAAAATCTAGCGTTGTGGTGCTGTGATTTGTGGGGGCGCATCTGAAAGCTGTGCTTGAGGATGATGATGTTGTGTTAATAGAGATAGTGCCACGAGAGTTGTGATAAAAACCTGCCAAATAAAAGACTGTACATAGGATTATGGTTATTGTGATTTTGTAGAGGTTGAGTTTCTTGGCTTTGAATGTGAGATAAGAAGGAGATAATATTGCCATTGAAACTGAAACCAGACAAAACAAAACCAGCCCCTCAATTGCAAGAGATATCAAGGAGGGGTGTGTGTGTGTGTTTGTGTGTGTGTGTATATATATATATATATATATCTGTGAATATATTCAATTTTTAATATGAGTTGTATTTTGTAGAGAGGGATAGGGGAAGATTCAACGTGAGAGTAACGACGACTCGACGAGTAAACGTTTCAAGAGGTGGGATTAGGGGTGGGTCTATGGAGGACGCAGAAGAAGAAGAAGAGAGTATATATATGGGGGAGGGAGATTGAGGATCACGCGCGTACGCGCTCCCCCCGTGAGTAGTTTAATGGTTGTTTGTTACTAGAACTCATCTGCAAAAGCGTGTAATAATTAATAGAATTTGTGTGGTTTTTAAGGTTCGGATTCTGTGTCCATATTTTACTTTCGTCCATTTATGAAACCCGCCGTATCCTTTTCAGGATATTTCACTAGTAATATTAAAATAATTAATCATAAAAACTCAAATGATTTAAATTTAATAAGAAAGTGTATTTCTTAAACCAAAACACTTTCCTTTTATTATTCATTTAATAAGAACTTAACATTATTGTTAGAAAATGTTTTAAAAAAGTAATTAAATTATTTTAATTCAAAAATATAAAAAAATAAAATAACAATTAATTATCAATAAAGTAATTTTTAATATTACCAAAAAAAAAAACTAAGTGAATAATTAATGACATCTTACTAGTTTTTTTTATTATTTATTTTGATGAAAGAAACAGACACAAGTAAATAAAAAAAATAAAATTCTTGTCCCATAAAAAATAATAATGATATATTCATTTAGTATTTCTTTATCTTATTTTTTTTTTCAAAGTATGATTTAGAGAATAACTAATAAAATATCAGTCGTTATTTTTGAAGAACCATAAAATTTATCTGGAAAAGATGGCATAATCAAATGATTTTTCACATGTCATTTTAATAATTTTATTTAAAGAGAATTTTGTTATAAAATTAAACAATCAAATAAATAAAGAAAAAAAAAAGATGGATGGCCTCAAATAATATCTGGATCACGCGCTTGGGTTTTTTTAACCCAGACAAACAAGGCATCATCTACCTCAACTATTTTTATTTTTTTTGAAACATATAGGGTGTGTATCATCCGAATTTTTTTGAACAATTTTTATTTTTTTAATTGTTTATACGGGTAATTTTTTTAAATAGAAGATTACTAATAATTATCAATAATACAAGAAAATCAATTATTACGAAACTATAGTATGTGTAAAAGATGTATTATGCAATGTTCAGGTTGTGTTTGAATTCCTGTGCATGTTTTCATATTAGAATATATAGGATCAGATGGTTTGGCTTTTTAGTTTTACAGGAGATGTGGCTCGATAAGAACACTGGTGGGTTTTTTTTTTCGATTTCTTCAAAGGGGTTAGCCATTACTGGGATTGATTACAGAAGATATTGGAACCACATTTCAACTGAGGAGTCAAGGTGAGATACAATTCTCATAAAAAACAAATATATTTTCTTTTCTTCTTTAGATTGTTAGATCCAATGGGATGCAGTGGAAATATTGTTTAATGAAAAACTTTAGAACATAAAGCCTTTTTTGGTGGTTTAGCAATGATGTCTTCTGTGTGATCAAATCTCAACTTCTTGGCTTTATATGGATTATACGTCTTGCCCTTTTAAATGCATTGTTTAGTAAACTCAATTTCATTTCAGTAATTTCATTTTGCTGGTCCTTCACTTACTAGTATGTTCATGATATCTACTGATTTATTTTAGTTTACTGGTTTGCGTTACCGCTAATGAATCATTCTGAGTAATTAATTTCATTCAACAAGAGACCAGCAAGAGAGAATTCTGTTTATTTAGGGCCATCTAAACTCTGGATCTATATCTTGCTTATGGTTGTCTCTCTGTCTCTGGACTCTGAATGCTAGAAGGAACAATTGACTGATATACTATTCCTCTTTCTGGATTTAGATTCCACACAGTTTTGCATATCTTCAAGATATTTGGTGGTTTGTAGTAGATGGGGAGTTTGGGTTCGAATTTCCGGAAGGGACGTATAGCCTATTCTTCAGACTCCAGCTTGGCAGGTCCTCGAAGAGAATGGGCCGTAGAGTTAGTAATTCGTTGCGCATCCATGGCTGGGATATAAAACCTGTACGATTCCAGCTAACAACTTCTGATGGTCAATGAGCAGAATCCGAATGCTTTCTGGAAAATCCTATCAATTAAACGTGATTTTTGTTCACCATCAAATTTCTTTCTGAACAATCCTGGGAACTGGGTTTACGAGGATTTCATTGTCAAGGTAACGAATTAATGAAGAAATTTTCAATGACTCAGATTGACCTCACGCACACCAAAGGAGATCTCCGCGTTGATGCGGCCTTTGTATACCCCAGTAGCGTAGGCAGGGAGATCTGTAGAGTGAACTAGCATGCTGGTCAGCATTGAAGAAGAAAGTTGAGGCTGGTTTGTTGGGGTTTACAGAGTTTTCACTCTGTCATTGTACATGCTTGGTTCTTCTAATTCTGCAGGTCTTCAATGGTCTAGTTTTGTAGCACTTGTTCGTTATGGTCCCGGTAGTTTGCTGTATTGCCTGCCCAGAGCCTACTTACCCTTTGGTCAATTTTTTGAAACAGAAACAGAATCGCCTTCATTTGTTTCTTTTCTTTTGATAAAGGAATTCTCGTCCTGGGAACGGCATCCTGTTTTTTGTACAAAAATTTGCATCTGACTTGAGATTTTTATATTTTATGTGTGTTGTAGTTCTGTTGCCATTATGTTTCGTATTTTGTTTTAGGAACAAGGAGTGTTAGATTTTGGGTAATCGGGTTACAGAATTAGAGATGATCTCCTGGTATTCCCGTTGAATTTCTCTACACCCATGGCCGTATCTTTAAAAAGCATTTCGTGCTTGTATGTTTTTTTTTTCCCTGTATAGAATCATGCTCTTTTCGAAATGAACAGATGTGCTGCCTACAAGTTATGGGATTTTACTTGAAGATTAGATCTTGCAAATTATTATAGCAAACCATACTTGTCTGCAGTGCTCTCAAGCCTCCAGCCTCTAGGAAAATTTTCATAAACAGGACGTGTCAGCAAGAGGCCGTAGAAACACCAGTTTTTTTCTTCTTTTTCCTTCTTTATTAATCATCTCCCCCAAACTAGTATTAACTAAACAATTAACAATGTTATCATAAACGAGCCACAAAGCTTAAATACTTGAAATGCATTAAATCACACTCTGGCAAAACAAACAAGGAGAAACACCATAAATACAACTAGAGGCCTGAGGCCTCAGCTACACCCTAATTAATAGATAAGAAATCTAGGACAAATATGCTGATAAAGTACCAACATAGGAACTTAGTAAATAAAGTTGGCTACAACACAATAGCAAAGATTGACACTTGGATGATAGAAAACCCATTTTAGGAGGGGGGTTTTCTCACTACACGTTCCCATTAATTTGAAAAGTGTAGGGCAGAGTTGAGGTTATAATCTCCCTCGTCAATCCCACTGAATGATTCCAGTTGTGCTCGTAGTTGAGAGTCTTCCTGTAGAGGTCAAGGTAAGTTCTTGATATGCTTATAAGAAACAATTTGAAATTAAAAACTGCCTGTAATTCGTGCTATTTCTCACCTCATCCATGTTGGAAGCACTTGATTCACCTTCATCAAATGCTGGCAAATCATCTGGATTTTTCTTGAGTTTGTAGAGAATGAAGTCCCTCTACACAAAGTTGACCAAAAAAAAGTTTGTAGTAGCATTTCAATGTACAATAATAATAATAACTAGAGAACAAAAGGCAGGTTGTATAATCCGATCAAAAGAGCTGATATCAACAAGTTCTTTATCAAATGAAAGAGAAATAAATTCTAGAAAATTACTTCGAAAGAGAGCATACCTTGTTAGGGAAGCTGAAAGTTGGATTGTACTCATGCATGATCCAATTGGTCTTCACTCCATTAGGAACGCGACCGTTGTAGAAAACCAAAGTTTTCTTCGTAGCAATTTGCTCCCCTGTGCTCTTAGCCGTGATTGTACGATCCCTACCAGTGCCTTTCCAGTATCCGGCCCCAGTAGTCCTGTTAGCCCTCTGACTTTTGGAGTACTTGTAATTGCGACGAGAAAAGAAATAACACTCTGGATCATTTGACTGAATTGCTGATAGCCCTACACAATCAACATGGAATTTGATCCTTAGCAAATTACAAATTAGAAAAATATTGAACAAACATGCATGCACATATGCAAGTACCAGGTAGTTCCCAAGGTTCATAATTGCACACGTTAACCTCGGTGATTGTGTTGACTACGTGATCATAGCCACCGATCATTTTTAACTTGAGGAAATGGTTCACTAATTCCTCATCGGTTGGATGGAATCCATAACCCACTGGGGCTGGTCGAAAAGTTGTTGTTGAGCTTGTCATCTATCTGTCACTCACTTCGTCTGTAACTGAGAGAAAAAAAAAGAAAAAGAAAAGGAAACTGAAGTTACAACTTACAACCCATCACACAACTTAGAGCAAGGCCACAAGATCACATTATCTAAACTAATTAGAGATAAATCTTCACCGATGTTATAGAAGAAATTCTATATTCTGCAATCGAAAATGATGGAGGCAAATAAATAAGAAAAGGAGGCAATGGAGCAGTGACAATGTGTAAGATCAATCGTCTATCTATCTGTGATGAGCCGTTGCATGTTTGTGTGTGTGTATATAGGCAATCTTGTGCTTCTCAGCGTAAAGCCCAAACATCCAAGCATCCGCTTCATCCTAAAAGTCTCTACTTCACCAAGAAGTTCGTCGTTTCGAAGGCATTGATTTCTAATCTAAGTGGGGCCTACTTCAAACTGTGTCTTTGTGTCCGTACAGTATGCTGTGGCCTGTTCGCGAGCCGGTGAGTTCGGTATTACGACGCAAATGTGTCCGGTAAGAGTTTCTTGAATTGTATGAAATTACTTTTTATATATATTTGACTCAATGTATTAAAATCATTAGAAAATATTAATAAAATATATTTTTCAACGTAAAACAAATTATGCTTAAATTAGCAATAAGATTTTTCCAAGAAGAAAAGAAAATGAAATAAAAGGAGAAATTCATTTTCCAAGGGTTTATCCCACAACTTAGAGCTCAAGGTTGTTGGGCTCCACTAACGAACTTCTTTATTCCCTTCTCAGAAAATTCGCTTACGCTGAAGAAAAGTCACGTGCAAGTCAAAGCATACACCAAAATTCATATGTTTCTTCTCTTCAGTCATTTAGTGGAGTAACTCAAGCAGTATACAAACTATTCATATTGAAGTGTGTGTATATGAATTTTTATTTGAATTATATATTTTAAAATGTTTGAATTATATATATAAAAAAAATTTCTTGTAATTTTACAATTCAAATTTATTTTGTATTTTCTGTTTCATGTCAAAAATATATTTTTAACGATCTTGAATATCAGCTTCTCGCTTGATCACTCTGTTTATTTTTTAATTTATTTTATTAAACAGAAGAAACATCGTTTTATTTTCTAATTAAAAAAGGTTTATGATACCCAAAAGAAAAATTAAAAATAAATTGACAAATAGGAAAAATGAATCTTTAGCTAAGGAATTTGTTACTTAATTAAATAATCTTAGTTTTGAAATATATTTTATTTAATTTTTGTATTTTTTAATAAAAAATAACTCTGTCAAAATAAAAAAAAATAACAAAAAGGAATTTTGACAAGATAAATATATCTTTTTCTATTAAAATTTAAATCATTTAAGCTTTTAAGGATATTCATTGTGGACAAAATAAATATTCAACAAAATTGTTAGAAATCTTTAAAATATAAATTCTTATTATCATAAAATTAAATGAAAATATGTTTTGGAAATTAACCCACAACAATGCATGGATACAAGAAGTTTGTGCATGTGTGTAGTAAATGGGAATAACATATATGTAAGAGCTTTTTGAATAGTATAAATATATATATATATATATATATATATATATTTTTTGTGCATTTCAATTAAAAAAAAAGTTGTTTTAACAATCCATTTCTATTTTAATATATTTAATATTAATATTTTTTATTTTTTAAGAAAAAACATTGAGAAAAGTTGTGATGATGAAAAAAATAATCTTCAAATAATTTATTTTAATAGACATGTAGAAATGACTTTTTTTTTCCGCATAAAAGTCATTTTAGTTTTTCATTTGGTTATTAACTTGGAGCTGCAAAATCATGGGAGAAAAGATTAATTTTTTTTTCTTTTGGCTTTTTCGTCGAAGATGCTCCAAGTGAAGTGGGAAAAAAAAAGGGAGTTGAGCAGAATTGACGATAAATACATTTTATATAAAATTAACGACAGGAAACAAGATTATATTGTGCGAAGTCACAATCACTTCCTCGAGAAGTTAAAGACTGAGCACGAACTGCAACGAGAATTCTCTGGAAGGAACCATCACAGAAACTACGCGCTAACTTACGGCTTGATCTACGTTGTAATATTCGGGGTCGAATGTAACCAGAAATAGTTTCTTTTCTCATCAAACACGACCTTACTGGATCTACATCACAGAAAGCTTGTACAAATTTTGCATGATGGGATATGAAAACACAACCAAAATTATGTGAAAAAGCATTGAAATCCTCTTCTGCGTGCTTGTAGGCTACCAGTTGGGTCTAAAGATTTCATTTCAATCATGAAGCTACAGGTTTTATCAATCATGTCAAGGTTTATTGCAATGTGGATCCGACTTCCTCTCGTCTTTGGAAAAAAGGAGGCGTTGGAACTTGTTTCCTTCGCAACTACTTGCCAAGGCTTCGTAGAATTTGTTCTAAAATCTTATTTTCAGGGGACTTGCCTGCAGGTAACCATAAGTCAATCGTCACACCTGAAAGATTTCAGCTATTTATGTTGGAAAACTGAGATGTTGTTGGAGATTTTCAAGCTTGTTTCCCAGGTTCCTTCCGATCATACCACTTTTGTCCCCCAATTTTGCTTTGGGGGTACCCATTGGTCCCCTCATTTTCACATCCGCCTTCAACCTTACTGCAAGTTTGATTTGATTGCTTAAAATGACACAGCAGAACTCCTGTTCTCCTTGCTTGTTCCCTGGTTCTTGTGCTAAATGCTTACAACGCTGCTATTGCTTTCATATGACTAGAGTATGGATCACAATAATCCGAACCGATGAAAATCCACTCGACCTAAATAATTATGAATCTTTTGGACGATATATATAATCGACAGGGTATGAATATTATCAAACCCGCTCGAATCCAACTCGAAATATATATTTATATTATATAATTATATTTGTAGAATATTTTGATTTTTTTAATACAACATAAATAACACTTAACATTTTATCATTTAACACGCGCACACACTCTTCAAATATACATATTAACTATTTTATTTTTTATTGATTAATAAATAATATCAGATAATGAATACTTATTGGATATTGATAGTTTATAAATATCTAAATTTTTTACCCAATAAATAATATGGATATATATCAAAAAATCAGACCCATGAAAACCAATTCTCATCCCTACTCTAGAGTTGGATGTTTCCCATGCTTTAGTACTTCTGTCCTGGATGTTGAGCTTGATGCGGGATTTCAATAATAAAGAAAAAAAAAATGAGATACAACTTCGAATCAGTAACATCCAACCAGCTAGAATTCGACAATTAATCATGGCCATTTACCAGGTCTGAAATTTGGATCAAATTGATCCAATGTTGATTAACATAATTCTAATTAATGAATATAGATTTCTTCAGTACAAACTGTCCATAACATAATCAAGACATTCTAGTACTAGTATTCTGCATTTACACATCAGCAAAGCAACAGTTAACCAAGATATGAAGAACTAGAAATTATAAATTAAACAGAAAATTTTGTTTTAACATTTTTGAAACATAACTGATACTTAGATACAAGGTTGATTAGAGCTTTTTGCTCTTTATACATATCATCTTCACACAGACAGCAACAAATAACAATAACTAGCAAGCAACTGTAGATATGTAGAACTTGCAGGCTTTTTCGAGTTAATAACTTCGGTAGTGAGGGATAACAATCTCATCAGGACAACAGAACAAGACGCATCTTCTGCTACTAGTAGTAAAATCTTTCTATGAATATAGCATGCAGACTCGGGACAGCACAGGCTATATTTTATATGTTTGCAGCTTGAAGCTGCATGGACTGGATGCAGTCGGACTAAGCAGCATCCACCATAAAGCAAGCAAGGTATGCAGATCAGCAACCATGCAAGGATCCAAACAACTAGAGCGACATCAGTTTTTCACGTTGGCATATCAGAGGAGCATTAGTATTTGCCCTCTTAAGCCATAGATAATAAACTGCATCGATTGTTTAGGATGGATATTTATGTTAAATTAAAATAGCAGAATAGGGACGTGCCGCTGATGTATAGGTCCACAGAACAGATATGGTCAAGTAGACGAGGAGGTATCATAGTCCATGTAGGAGTGGCTTTCCTCCACGCACACAGGCGGCTGAAGTACTGTGTTGGGGCTTTTTTTTTGCTCAAAAATTGCTTCCAGCGCCCCTGCTAGAATTTCAGGGCTTGCCTGTTGAAAGTATCATGTAAAGTAAGAATAAACCGTGGGTTTGTTACTCGAATCACATAAGAAAAACCAAAAAGAATCTGTAATGCATGTTACTTAATTCTTACATCTGGAAGCGAGACATCAGCTAGGTTATTTTCTGAAAAAGGGGCCGTCAAGTAACTCGAGTAACCTTCTTCATGGGTTGATATATCAGCCTTCTTAGAAGGATTTTGATTTCCAAAATCCGAAGGTATTGCTGTGAGAGAACTCCATTCACCTTCATCGAAGACTGGTAAATTAATTTCCTTGTCTAGATTTTGGTTTCCAAAATCAGAAGCCAAAAGGCTACTTAGTTCGCTTTCATCATAGGTTGATTGGTTTATAAATTTAAAAGGCATCACCAGGGAAGTACCACATTCACCTTCAGGTGGAAAGGGTGGATTTTTATTTTCAAAACCATGAGAAGCCATTAACGAGTTCTCATAAGTTGATATAGAATTTATATTGTTCAAATTTTGATTTTCTGAATCATAAGGCATGTACTGACTTTCACTGACATCATAGACTGAATCAGCTGTCAGCAGCTCATTGGGCTTTTGATACTCCGAATCAAAAGCCATATAATGGTTTTTGTCGACAATATAAGCTGAATCAGCTGTCAGCAGCTCATTTGGGTTTTGATACTCCGAATCAAAAGCCATATAATGGTTGTTGCTGACAGTATAAGCTGAATCAACTGTCGGCAGCTCATTCGGGGCCATATAATGGTTTTTGCTGACAGTATAAACTGAATCAACAGTCAGCAGTTCATTTGGGTTTTGATTTTCCAAATCAAAAGCCATGTAATGGTTTTTGCTGACAGTATAAGCTGAATCAACTGTCGGCAGCTCATTCGGGGCCATATAATGGTTTTTGCTGACAGTATAAACTGAATCAACTGTCAGCAGTTCATTTGGGTTTTGATTTTCCAAATCAAAAGCCATGTAATGGTTTTTGCTGACAGTATAAGCTGAATCAACTGTCGGCAGCTCATTCGGGGCCATATAATGGTTTTTGCTGACAGTATAAACTGAATCAACTGTCAGCAGTTCATTTGGGTTTTGATTTTCCAAATCAAAAGCCATATAATGGTTTTTGTTGACAATACAAACTGAACCAACTGTTGGCTGATTCCGGTATTGAGTTTCTGAGTTAAAAGCCGTGGAGTGGCACGAACCACTTCCATCGTAAGCTAAATTAGACCCTGACTTACATGAGTTCTGATTTCTAAAATCAGAAGCCATGTAGTGGCTTAATTCACTAACTTGGCGAGCTGGGGTCAGCTCACTTGAGTTTTGGTTTCCAGAATCAGAGCCCACATGGTGGCTTAATTCACTATCATCAGAAGCTAAACTCACAACCATCTCACTTGAGTTTTGATTTTCAAAATCAGAAGTCATACTCTGACCTGGTACAGCTTCAGAAACAGAGACTGAAGCCATAAGGTGATTTTGTTCACCTTTCTTGATCCTCTCATCTGATCTATTCTCCAATCTACAGAGAACATATTGACCCTGCAAATGTCAAAACAAAAAAGTGAACGGGTTCTTTAGATCACAATTTCCCAACTCATCCATCGAACACAGTGTTACTTCAACCATGAATTTACCTTTTTAGAGAGGCTAGAATTGGTGACGATGTCAAATTCGTATATCATCCAGCCAGTCCTCACATCTTTCGGCCGAGCTGTTTTATAGAAAGTCAAAGTCTTCATGACACCAATGTTTTTCTTAGTACGCCCGGCCATGATTGGCTTTATCTTGCAGGTCAACTTCCAGTATCCGGCCTTTGTTTTTCTATTACAAAGTCTGCTCTTCTTCTTGTACTTAAGATCGCGAGGGCAAAAGAAATACCACTCTTGATCAGCTAAATTTATAATCGATTTATCTGCAAGGAAATAAATCCAGCCACCTTGATCAACAAAATATCGTGACAGATATATATATATATATAGAGAGAGAGAAAAAATACTATAGTAGTGCGTCATTACTAGGTAGATCCCATGGTTCATGCTCGCAGAGGTTAACCTCTGCCATGGGCACGCCTTCCACGATACCACCACGTGATTTCGGCACCAAATAATTGATTATTAATTCTTCAGGGGATGGTTGAAATTTAAATCCAGCTTTCATTAATTGCATTAAGCTTATTCGATTCGCCATGACTACCATAACCATAACCGATCGATTAGAAATAATAAACAAAACCAAGTAGTGTACGTTGGAGATGAAGATGACTAGTGTTGAAAGGGTGAATTTGACTGACCTGATGAGAAATCGGAATTCATTACTCTTCCTAAAACAGGAATCTGGTCTTGAAAGAATGGAGAAGTGCTCACTTCAGTGGGAAGTTGGAAACAAGAGAGAGGAGTGGATGGACAGTGTGAGCATGCTTTCAGCATAAAATATTTGCACCAAGTGCTAGAGATTCTCTTCTTATGAGTAATTGACCAATAGAATCAATGGTGAGTCCATCAATGTAGTGATGTGGGCCATTGATTGATAGAAAATGTCCATTAACTCTGTACTAACTACTTTGTCGAGAAGAAGTTGAAGGCATTGGACTCCGAAGTTCCACATTTGTCGTTTTCTACTGGAAACGCGTTTTCTCTCTTGACACTTTATGAAAAGCATTTTCCACGGGGCAGGTTTGGCACTCAAGTTTTTACCACCAGCCACTGCCCCTCTTCTACAATAATCTGGAATGTTCACTGGCTCACTCGTAGACATCTTTGATGCTCTACGAAGACTACAGGATACTTTGTGCTATACAAATTATTTAATTTTACTGTAGTCTTCTGCATGGTTGTGATGGTATTAAAAAAAATCAATTTCATCTCAAAAATTTAGGATGTTAACTAAGATTTTAAGATATAATTTATATTATTTTTTAACATATTTTCTCAAGTAAAAACCTTTTGAACTTAATTATTTTATGCTTAATTTTTCATTAAATAAATAAAGATAGATGATGAGATTCAAACTTAAGATTACTTGGTTATTAAAACTTTAATACCATGTTAAAAAATCATTTCAACTCAAAAATTTAAACTGTTAGATAAAATTTTAAAATATAATTTATATTATTTTCCAACTATTATAATATGATTTTTAACACATTTTCATTTTAATCCTTAAATTATGTGTACACGGAAAGAGTACTAAAGCTTGACCCTTGGATTTTGGTACAAGATTTATCCAATCCCCAGGCAAGGGAGGACTTTCTTTCTTGGACCCTACAGGGACTTGCTGGAAAGTGGAAACCATAAGTTATCAGGCAGAATGGATATCAGTCGTCTGCATGTTGGGAATTTGATATGCTATTAGAGATTTGTTTTCAAACTTGTTTCCGAAGTTCTTCTGTCCGATCCCACCACTTTCGCCCCCCGAACATTTTTTTGGTTTCCATCGGTCCCTTCATTTTCACATCTTAGTCATCTGACTACAAGTTTAATTTGATTGCTTAAAATGACACAGCAGAGCTCCTCTTCTCCTTGCTTGTTCCCTGGTTCTTCTGCTAAATGCTTACAACGATCCCATCTCTTTCATACGATCACTCGCTCTCAGGGTTGGATATTTCCCGTGCTTTAGTACTTCTGTCCTGGATGTTGTCCTTGATGCTGGATTTCAATGATACAGGAAATTGGTCTTGTTTTAAGTTTAATGACAGGCTACATAGTTTGATACGGGAAAACACACACTGCCACTGGCTTCCGAGATGCAAGTATGAATCAGGAACATGTTAGCAAGAGGCTTTCAATCCCCTCTGTTACGCTACTAGTACATATAACCAGCTAGCATTTAACAATCAATCATAATAAGATCATCGCCATTCACCAGGACAGAAAGTTGCATCACATCTACCCAATGTTGATCAGCACAGTAACGTCATTCTAAACTTTCAGTAACATAATCACCACATTCTAGTGCCAATCTGCATTCACTTTACATTATCAACCCAACATTCAACAAAGATAAGAAAAGAGAGCTAGAACATATCAATTAAACATAAGTTTTGTTCAACATCTTTGAAACACACTGATACATAGATACAAAATCCATAAGAGATGTTTGCTCTAGATACAATTTCACCTTCACAAACCCAGAAACACATAAGAATAATAAGAAAGTAAATGTACAGATATAGAACTTGCACACTACTTGCAAGTATAATGTCTTTAGGACTGAGGGACAACAATCGCATCGGGATCATAGAACAAAGCTGCATTGTCTGCTAATAGTAGTAAGACTTTCTGTAGATATAGCTGCAGATTTGGGACAGCAAGGCTATGTTTTAAAGGATTGCAGCTTGAAGCTGCATGGGCTGGATGAAGCCGAACTAAGCAACATCATCATTTAAGCAAGCTGAATATATAGATCAGCAAGCATTCAAGGATCCAAAGAAATAGAGCGACATAAGTTACCCTAATTGGGTGATTAGAGGAGCATTAGTAGTTGCCCTCTTAAGCCATAAATAATAAACTCCTTATGACTGTTCGGTATGGTTTTTTTTTTTTTGGTTAAATAGCAAATAGGAAATGAAGGGGGTATAGGACTAGAGAACTGATATTTTTAAGTAGATGCACAGGTATCAAAGCGCATGTAGTGGCTGTATTCCACGCATACTGGCAGCTGAAGTGCAGTGTCAAGGCTGTTTTCTATAGCTCAAGAAACTTTTCCAGCTTTTCCAACTTCTTACGGATTACCTGCAGGAAGTATCTTGTAGGGTAAGAATAAGCTACGGTTTGCTACTCAAACCACATAAGAAAAATTAAAAATAATCTGCAAGGCATGTTACTTAAAACTCACCTCTGGAAGCGCGACATCAGCTAGATTATTGTCTGAAATAGAAGTCGTCGAGTTACTCGAATAACCTTCTTCAAGGGTTGACATATCAGTCTTCTTACAAGGATTTTGATTTAAAAAATCCGGAGGAGTTTCTGTGAGGGAACTCCGTTCATCGAAGTCTGATATATCGATTTCCTTGTCGGCATTTTTATTTATAAATTCAGAAGCCATTTGGCTCCTGGGTTCACTATCATTAGTTGATTGATTTATAAACAAAGAAGGTATCACCACGGAAGGACCGCATTCACCTTCAGGTTGTGAGGGCGATTCCTGATTTTTTAAATCAGAAGCCATTAACCATTTCTCATAAGCCATTAACGATTTCTCATTAATTGGCATAATCATGTTGTTTGAAATTTGAGTTTCCGGATCAAAAGCCTTATAGTGGCTTTTGCCTCCTTCACAATAACCAACTGTCGGCTGATTCCAGTATAGAGTTTTAGAATTAGAAGACATGGAGTGGAGCGACCCACTTACAGCATAAGCTGAATTAGACTTTACCTTATTTGAGTTCTGATTTCTAGAATCAGAAGCCATGTAGTGGTTTAATTCACTAACTTGAGGATCTGAGTTATTAATCAGCTCATTTGAGTTTGGAGTTTCAAAATTATAAGTAGCCACATGGTAGCCTAGTTCACTTGCATCAAAAGCTGAATTCACCGTCATCGCACTTCCATTTTGACTTTCAGAATTAGAAGCCATACTCTGACTTGGTTCAGCATCAGAATCTGAGACTGCAGTCATGTGGTGATTTTGTTCACCTTTCTGGGTCTTCTCATCTGGTTTTTTCTTCAATCTACAAAGAACATATTGCCCCTGAAAATGTCAAACACAAAAGTGAAGCAACTACTTAGACCAAAATTTCCCAAATGATGCATCAAACACAGTGTTACTTCAACCATGGAGATTAAAGTTGGCATTTACTTCTTTAGACAGGCTAGAATCGGTGATATTATCATATTCGTCTATAATCCACCCAGTCCTCTTAGCTTTCGGCCCAGCTTTTTCATGGAAAACCAAGGTCTTTCTTATACCGATCACTTTCTTGGTATGCTTAGCCTTTATGAGCTTTCCCTGGCAGGTTGATTTCCAGAATCCCGCCTTCGTTCTTCTGTTAGACCATTTTCTGTTCGAATTCTTGAGTTCGCGAGGGCAAAAGAAATACCACGCTTGATCATCTGACTTCATAATCGATTTATCTACGCAGACATAAGTGCAAGCAACATTAACAAAACATTCTGACATTAACATACAAGATATACAGATGTCAATTTTTATTACCAGGTAGATCCCATGGTTCATGCTTGCAAAGGATAACCTCTGCCATGAGTAGCAAGTCCTCCACGTTATCACCACGCGTTTTGGGCACCAAATAATGACTTATTAATTCTTCATGGGTTGGATGAAATCTAAATCCAACTGGATTCATAAGCTGGAGATGGACCGAGCTTCTCGGATCAGCCATCACTAACCAAGACAAAAAACCAAAATGAAAATTAGAATAAAAAAACAAGAAGAAAAATACTCCTACTAACAAAGTGTTTCAAGAGTGAAACTTGACTCACCGGATGAGAAATTGCAATTCACTCGTCTTCCTAAGACAGGAAGGAAGAAGAGGCCGATTGATTTATATATTATTTACATTGGCTATCACATTCTCTATTGACCAATAGAGTCCATGGAGAGTCCACCAATAGGGCCATTGGTCACTGCTCACTCCTTCCAGAACAAGCTGAAGGGAATAAAGGGATTGGTTCCTCTTTATTACTTTTGTTAGAAGCACTTTTCACTGCTTAAATAACGCGTTTGGAATTATAATAATAATGTTTTTTTATATGAAAATATATAAAAATAATATTTTTTTTAAAAAAAAATTAAAATACAAAAACAAATAGTTTGTAAACTTGCTTCCCAAGTTCTCACCAGTTACCACTACGTGGCCCCACCCACTAATTGATACGTGAATCAGGAGGGAGCATTCTGATAATTCGAGTGGAATATTGTTATTTTGGACAATTATCCAAATTTCTTTTTTTTTTTTGAATAATTTGTTGATTTCTCATCAAAATCAACAACTTGAATTTTTTCTTTTAATTTTATTGATTCTATATTATTTATTATAATTTATTTTTATAAAATTATCATAGTCTCAAACAAACAACTTATTATTTGGTTGGTGCTTAATTTTATAAGCGTCTATTTTTTATCATAAAATTAAATAAAAAAATTTTAAAAAGCAATTTTTAAAACTCAATGGAGTTCATGATTCGGATTACGGGTTTAACGAGTTAAGTCGCGAAGCCTGAGTTGATCTAATATGTCTTCGTTTTAATATTAAAAAAAAATCATCTTGAATTTTTTTTAAAGTCAAATCGTGTTTTTATTAGTTGTCCATATTATCTTTGAACCTATTAGGTCGACTAAGTCATGTCGAGACAACTTTCATCCAAGTTAATTTTAAACTCAATTTAGACAAGGAATTGAGTTGGGAAGTTTCAAGGTTGATATCCTGGGTCGAGTTTAAAAACAATGTCAAATAATTCTCTTTTTAAAAAAAATC